>Ga0302286_10001048_pt1 | contig 21021 bp, 11 predicted proteins | sample III_Fen_E2_3_FD_198765 | JGI IMG/M metagenome (GOLD analysis project Ga0302286, IMG submission 198765) | Peat permafrost microbial communities from Stordalen Mire near Abisko, Sweden - III_Fen_E2_3 | ecosystem: Environmental > Terrestrial > Soil > Wetlands > Permafrost | place: Sweden: Abisko...
GCTTTATCCGGGGTGATGGATTTGAGGCTGCGAAAGGGAAATACGGATCGGTATGAGTATGGTGTACAACTAAGTATGGTCGGTGCAGAAGCCGCCGCTGAAGGACCTCTTGGAAAATCCTCCGGAAACTCTTTCCTTTTAAGCATCAGATATGCCAACTTCAATATTCTGAAAAAATATGGTATCATCAACATTGAGGATTTGAGTATCATCCCAACTTCGCTGGACTGGGCTTTTAAAATGAATTTTCATGGAACTAAACTGGGGGAACTGGAACTTTTCTCGATAGGAGGGAACAGCAGAACCGGAAATGATCCTTCCCAAAACAAGGCAGATATACTTAAAGGGATCAACAACGATGAATTTCTGGAGGAAGATGCGCTCTCCGTTTTTGGGATAAAGCATTTGAAAAATTTCAGGGATGGTAAAACCTATATTCGTACCATTATCGGATTCACAAGAGCTTATGAAAATTGGCACGAAGGCGTCGAAGATACAAGCTTCGTCAATGTTCTAAATAAACACGACAGGTTTATTTCACCGGCATTGAGGAGTTCGGTGATGGTAAACAGAAAAGTGGATTCAAAAAATTCATTTCGAATTGGACTGGAATATCACAGTACTTTTGCCGATATGTTCAGCATCCGAAGACAATCGGATACAAAATTTGACACTTTGGTTGATCAGCGGTCCCGAAGTTATTATACACAGGCTTATTTTCAATGGAAGTACAAACCAGTCGATTTTTTTGAGTTTATACCGGCCCTTCATTCAACTTATACGGCCATCAACAATGAATTGACAATTGAACCCCGGTTGGGGATGGTTTTTCATCTTAAGGGAAACCAATCACTTAATTTTGGATCGGGTTTTTACTCAAAACAGGAGTATTTGCCTATTTATTATTTCAGGGTAAAAGTTGGGAAAACAGACCGTGCAATTGTCAATAGTGACCTTAAAACAACCAAGGCTTTTCACGTGGTTGCCGGATACAGAAAATCTTTCCCCGACGCGTCCAGAATTTCGCTCGAAGGATACTACCAGCACTTGTACAATGTTCCCATCAGTGAATACAGCAACAATACTTTTTCGATGGTCAATATTTCGGATGGGTTGCCGGATGTAAATCTCAACAACCAGGGAATTTCAGACAACATTGGGGTTGAACTAACTTATGACAAATCCTTCCTCCATAATTATTATCTGCTGGCCACCATCTCCCTCTTTGATTCAAAATACAGGGCATCCAACACCTATTGGTATTCAACCTACTATAATTCAAACTTTGTATTTAACCTGGTTTGTGGCAAAGAGTTTAAGGTTGGAAGATACCAGCAGAATTCACTGGGTTTTAACCTCCGGAATATTTCAAGAGGGGGTTATCGTTTTACTCCGCCAAATTATGTACAGAGTCTGTTAAAGAAGTACATGGTATACGATATTGAGCAGGTATACGGGAAGCACCTGCCGTTTTTTGACAGGATTGATGCCGGGATCAACTACCGCATCAACAAGAAAAAATCAGCCTTTAACTTTTCAATCGATATCCAGAACGTTTCGAACAGGCACAACATTTACAAACGGAATTTCAGTTATGTGAAAGGTGCTGTCGTGGAGACCGACAAAAAATTGCTCGGACTCATTCCAATTGCGGGATTAAGGTTTGATTTTTGAAAAATGATCTGGTAGAGACGTTGCATGCAACGTCTCCACAATAGTGTCAATGCAAAAAAAAAGGAAGACCTTTCGATCTTCCCCCCAGAGATAATTATCTAAAAATTATGAAAACACTCAACCGCATTTGGAAGAGCCACAATCCTTACAGATGAGGCACCCTTCCTGATAAACAACATTGTCAGATCCGCAACCTTCACATTTGGCATCTTCGCAGGAGGTGCCATTCGGAATGTACTTCTTCAGTGCGCGGGCAACCCCGTTTTTCCAGGTGTTGATCGATTCGACGTCGAACTGCAGACTGGTAATCAGTTCGACTATCTTCTGAATCGGCATGCTATGTCTCAATACGCTGGATATTAATTTGGCGTAGTTCCAGAAGATTGGATTAAATTTGAAGGACAATCCTTCGATGGTTGTTTTGTAACCACGATTGTTACGGTATTGGAAATCGTAACGGGAGACCCCGTTTTCATCATGGTTCTTAATGATCCAACCGTCAGTAACAGAGCGGGGCAAAAGAATCCCATCCTCATCATCTGCCAAACCAGTAAAAATTTCATAGGGTTTATCGTCGATCAGACCGATAAAAGCAATCCATTTCTCTTTGTTGTTTTGAAAGCGGACGATTTCAGCTTCCAGAATTTCCGGACGTTTGGTAGGGAAAACACCATCTTTCTTTTTGTCTTTGGTAGAGAGCAATACTCCCGACCTGGAGCCTTCGCGGTAGACTGTTACCCCTTTGCATCCATTTTCCCAAGCGGAGAAAAAAAGTTTTCCAACTAACTCTTCGGTAGCTTCTTCCGGCAGATTGATGGTGACGGAGATGGAGTGGTCGACCCATTTTTGAATTTGCCCTTGCATCCTGACCTTTGCCATCCAGTCGATGTCGTTTGAAGTAGCTTTGGCATAAGGGGATTTGTTGACCATTTCGTCAATCTCCTCGTTGCTGTATTTCTTGTTGGTATTGTAGCCGTTGATCTCCATCCAAATCTTGAATTTGTGATGGAAGACCAGGTATTCTTCCCATGAGTCGCCCATTTCGTCTACAAAATCAATCCGCGCCTCCTTGTCGTTCGGATTTACTTTTCTTCTGCGTTTGTACACAGGCATGAATACGGGTTCAATGCCGGATGTAGTTTGGGTCATCAAACTGGTTGTCCCGGTAGGGGCGATGGTGAGCAGCGCTATATTGCGGCGGCCATATTTGACCATTTCGTCGTAAAGTTCTGGGTCTGCCAGAGCAATGCGTTTGATGTAAGGATTGTTCAGCTCTTTTTTTGTGTCGTAGATGGGAAAAGCGCCACGTTCCTTAGCCAGTAATACGGATCCTCGATAGGCTTCAATGGCCACAATTTTATGCACTTCCACCGAGAAATCAATGGCATTTTCGGATCCGTATTGTAAGCCAAGGGCTGCAAGCATGTCTCCCTCAGCGGTGATCCCAATGCCTGTTCTACGGCCGTTGATCGCTTTTTCCTTGATTTTTTCCCACAAATTCAATTCCACCTCTTTGATCTCGTCTGCTTCGGGGTCGGCAACGATTTTTTCGTAAATGGCAACGATTTTCTCCAGTTCGAGGTCGATAATATCGTCCATGATTCGCTGGGAGAGCCTGACATGCGATTTGAAGAGTGGAAAGTTGAACCTTGCATGTTCGGTAAAGGGGTGGTCAACGTAGGAGTAAAGGTTGATTGCAATCAACCGGCAACTGTCGTAAGGACAGAGCGGGATTTCTCCGCAGGGATTGGTAGAAACAGTTCCATAACCAAGGTCGGCATAACAATCAGGAACAGACTCACGGATAACTGTATCCCAAAACAAAATCCCAGGTTCAGCTGATTTCCACGCATTAAAAACTATTTTTTGCCAGAGTTTTGCTGCATCTGTCTCTTTGGTATATACTGGTTCATTGCTGTTGATCGGATATTTTTGATGATAGGTAGTCGAATTGCGCACTGCCTTCATGAATTCATCGTCAATTTTTACGGATACATTGGCTCCGGTTACTTTGCCTTCATCCATTTTGGCGTCGATGAACTGCTCTGAGTCCGGATGTTTGATGGAGACAGAAAGCATCAGGGCACCTCGCCGGCCATCCTGTGCAACCTCTCTCGTGGAGTTTGAAAAACGTTCCATAAACGGAACGATACCGGTAGAGGTGAGCGCTGAATTTTTCACGGGAGATCCTTTTGGCCGTATGTGCGAAAGGTCATGTCCTACGCCTCCGCGTCTCTTCATCAGTTGCACTTGTTCCTGATCGACCATCATGATTCCGCCATAAGAATCGGCGCCATTTCCCACCACAAAACAGTTTGACAACGATCCTGTCTGAAAATCATTTCCGATACCAGTCATAGGGCCACCCTGCGGAACGATGTATTTAAACGCTTCAAACAATTCAAAAAGCTCTTTCTCTGAAAGCGGATTGGGATATTTCTTTTCAATCCGTGCAATCTCTGACGACAACCGGTGGTGAAGGTCATCGGGAGTGAGTTCGAAAAGATTGCCAAATGAATCTTTCAAGGCATATTTATTGACCCATACCCGGGCTGCTAACTCATCTCCATTAAAATATTTCAGAGAAGCCTCAAAAGCCTCTTCGTTGGAAAAATTTTTGAGATGGGTATTTTTTTTCATATCGGAAACTTCATTTAATTCCATGTCTTATGTATTCGTCGAACAAATAAATATCAAGGTTATTTTAAGCCAGATAACTTATATCAAATAAGCCATATTCTCATGGATAAAGATAGTTGCAAAGTCTAATTTTTGGATAGTAAATTTCTGTCCGGAAAAATAAAGTTATCAACTTGCAAGTGTTAATATGCAGAAATGCAAGTAGATAAATATTAATTTGTCCAAAAAAGTTGACAAAAAAATAATTTTCAGTGATTTTTTATTTTTGGGAAATTTGCTGAAGGACGAACGGAAAAACCCTACTTTTTGAAGAAATACCGGACGATCTGTTCTGTGGCTCCACGGTTACTTTCAACGTATTGTGAGGCTGCAAGGCTCTCCTTGGCCAACCGTACAGGGTCGGTCAGGTAACTTTCAAATAACAGGTTTAACTCTTCATAATTTGAAATAGGATGGGCTGCTCCAAGCCGAATCATCTCGATTGCTTCATTGAATTTATGATAATCGGGACCGAAAACGACAGGCATTCCGTAAACGGCCGGTTCTAAAATACTGTGTATACCGGTTGTGAATCCTCCTCCGATATAGGCAATTTTAGCGTAACGGTAGACTGAAACAAGATAACCGTACCCATCAACAATTAAAACTTCAGCCGTTTCCAGCTGCTTTGGTGTTGAATTGGCTGAATACAATATAAAGGGTCGTTTCAGAAGAGTTGTAATCCGCTCCAGGGAACGTTCATTTACTTCGTGTGGAGCTACCACAAATTTGACTGTATGGGTACATTCATTAACGTAATTCAAAAACAGCTCTTCATCTTCCAACCAGGTACTGCCGGCAACGATTACCTGACTGCCGGCACAAAATTTTTCTAATTTGGGTAACACAGAAGCAGCCCTTGCAATTTGCGCAACACGGTCAAGTCTTGTGTCACCACTGATGGAGACGTTGCCGAAGCCGAATTTTTGCAATGTATCAAATGAACTTTGGTTTTGAACAAAGATGTGGGTATATGCCTTGAAAGCTTTTCTAAACCATTTGCCCCATGGTTGAAAGAAAAATTGGGAAGGGCGGAATAGCGCTGAAAACAGGAAAGTCGGGATCTCCCTTTTCTTCAGTTCAGTCAAAAAGTTGAACCAAAACTCGTATTTGACAAAAAAGACTTTATCTGGTTTAACAATTTCCAGAAATCTTGCAGCATTCCTGGGAGTATCCAACGGTAGATAATAAACATAGTCGGCAAGGGGATAGTCCTTTTCCAATTCGTACCCGGAAGGGGAAAAAAAAGTAAGCAGGATTTTATACCCCGGAAAATATTTTTTTACATCTTCAATAACGGGTCTTGCCTGTTCAAATTCACCAAGGGAAGAGACATGAAACCAAAGTAAGGGTTCACCGGGAATTACCTCCTTTTGAATCTTCTTAAATTGATTTTTTCTTCCGGCTAACCATTTCCGGGCCTTGGGATTCTTAAAAGAAACGACCCAGATCAGAAAATGGTACAGATGAATGCCAGTATTGTATAGAAAACGCATCATTTTTGTGCAGGATAAATTTTTTTATGATACTGCTGAAATATTAGTTTAATATCGATTTCCCTTTAACAAAGCCTTCATCCTCAGAACGGTCTGATCCATTGGCTGCAGCTACGGCCAATTGATCGCATCTTTCATTGCCCGGAATTTCCGCATGGCCTTTGACCCAGACAAATTTAACAGCATGATGTCTATATATGTCGTAAAATCGCATCCAGAGATCACTATTTTTTTTCCCTTTAAATCTTATTTTGATCCAATTGAACAACCACCCTTTTTCGACCGCATCAACCACATATCTGGAATCGGTATAGATCGTAACTTCGGAGTTTTGGCGTTTCAGCGCTTCCAGTCCAACGATTACGGCCATAAGTTCCATTCTATTGTTGGTAGTTAAGCGGAAACCTGCAGATAACTCTTTCCTGTGATGCCCATAAAGAAGGAGTGTCCCATATCCCCCCGGTCCCGGATTCCCTAAAGAGGATCCATCTGTGTACATTGTAATTTTTGGGGACAGCTCCTCTTTCATGCGTTTATAATTTGTTTCTCTAAGGTCGCATGGAATACCCAAATAATCATTTTCGGATAGTACCGACATGTCGGGATGGGTATTTCATGATGCGGGTTCACTTGATATGATGGACACTTGAACGAAGTGGTTGCATTGAGATGTTGCATGCAACGTCTCTACAGGGCAATGGTCATTTCATCAACCAGGTTTTTTGCCCCCGCAAACTTATCAATGATCCACAAAACGAAGCGAATATCAACATTGATACATTTCTGCAAATCTGCTTCGTAGGCGATGTCTCCGCTCATGGCTTCCCAGTTGCCATCAAAAGCGATACCGATGAGTTCCCCGTTGGCATTCATGACCGGACTTCCGGAATTGCCTCCGGTAATGTCGTTGTTGGTGGTAAAACAGGTGTGAAGAGTTCCGTCCTGATCGGCATATCTGCCATAGTCCCCTGCACGGTACATATCAACCAGTTGTTGAGGAAAATCAAAATCGGCATCCCCAGCTACTCCTTTCTCTGCATAACCTTTCAGGGTTGTGAAATAGCTGTAATGAACGCCGTCCCTTGGATTGTAATCCCCAACCTTACCATAGGTCAATCGCATGGTAGAATTTGCATCAGGGTAATTTGTCTTGTCCTTGTTCATTTCGTTCAGACCGGCAACAAAAAGGCTTCTGGCGTTTTCTAGCCCAGCTGTCGATTTTCTGTAATCTTCCCCGACAATTTTTACAGCCTCCATGATAGATAGCATTGCCTCGTAAACAGGATCTTTATCAAGTACTTTTTTCGATGGATTTTTCAGAAAGGCCTCAAGTTTTTGCTGATCAGGGAATATACTCTTTTTGAACAGACGACGGGAATAAGCAGCGTAATCCCCTTTGTATTTCTTGTTTGCATCTACTAAAAAGGAGGGATGGTACTTTGCCGCAACATTTTCCATGTACATTTTTGTCATCGCTGCCATAATTTTTTGGTCAGTTTCTGCATTAAAATCTTTGTAGAAGTCGGCCAGTGTTGCACCAAATTTATCAGCTTCTTTTTTGATTTTTTCCTTGTCTGTTCCTTTTAGTTCTTCATACAGGGAGCTTACTCCCAAAGAGAATCTGAGAATTTCAGAACCTGACAGCAGTGCCTCACGTGCGTATTCAAGGGCAATCTTATCATCGGTTGGCTCGTATGACTTGGCAATTTTGTTAAGGGTATTTCCATACTTGGCTTTTCTTGCAGGATCACTGTTTACCCAGTTTGTAAATTTCTTCTCAATAGCCAATTTTTTATCGGTCACATTTAAGGCCGTCAGTCCCATGTTTTGGCCGATGGAATATTTGTAGTAGTTGGAACTAGCTGCAAATTTGGAAGCATACTGGATCCTGTTTTTTTCGCCTTTGGCCATATAATCACGGATAATGTCGAGTTTGGCCGCCCTGGTTTTGATACGAATGTTGTTGACCACATCCATCGTATTCTTCAGGCCGAAAGAGGTAAGGTAGCGGTTGGTCCTGCCGGGATAGCCCAGGATCAAGGCGTAATCGTTCATTTGAACGCCTTTCAGCGAAATGGGAAGATGATGTTTAGGATGGTAGGGGACATTTTCTTTGGCATATTCAGCAGGTTTCCCGTCAGGGGAACAATAGATTCTGAACATGGAAAAGTCTCCGGTGTGGCGTGGCCACATCCAGTTGTCGGTTTCGCCGCCGAATTTACCAATAGATTGCGGGGGGGTCCCTACGAGACGAATGTCTTTAAATGTTTCCGTAACAAATAGATAGAAAGTGTTTGCCTCAAACAGGGGCCTCACTCTGGTTTCATATTTGGTGGTACCTCTTGCCTCTTTTTCGATCGAAGAAATGGCTTTCATCATCTTTTCCTGGCGGGAAGCAGCTGACATAGTATCAGAAATACCCTTTAAAACCTGATCGGTGACATCTTCCATTCTTACCAGGAAGGTGACACTTTTACCGGGATTTGGCAATTCCTGATCGTGGCTTTTAGCCCAGAATCCATCTTTCAGGTAATCGTGTTCGACCGAACTATGTTTTTGAATATCGTCAAATCCACAGTGATGGTTTGTGAGAAGAAGCCCATCGGCAGATACGATCTCCGCGGTACAGGATCCGCGATCCAATGCAACAACCGCGTCTTTCAAACTCGAATTGTTGATGCTATAAATTTGTTCAGCACTCAATTTCAAACCCATAGAATGCATCTTGTCGATGTTAAGCTTCCCGATCAGGGAAGGTAGCCACATCCCTTCATCCGCTTTTACCTGAATGGAGAGGAATAGAATTAAGGCAGAAAAGCCAACAAAACATTTTTTCATCCGTCAATAATTTGTTTTTTAAAGACCCCGCAGGGAAGGAAGAACTTACACGTGCAATCCTCGCCCGTATTTTTGTTCCAAAAGTCGGGGATGCCCATTTATTATTTTAATATTGATATTAAAGTGTTCAAATATTTAAGGTAGTCCATTACAGATTGTATTGAACTACCTCATCAAAATTGAAACGGTAAAATTAATTTTATTTAAATACAATTTTATTTAAATGCAAAATGAGTGAAGTTCGGATGAAACATCCAGGAACTTATGTTCACAAAAAAGAATGAATATAAATATTATTTATCCAATAGGACAGCGCTTTAGCTAAATTATATTCTCATGAAAAAAGGTATGTGCGTGCATTTTTTTGGCTTTGGTCACTTAATAATGCCCAATGATTTTCCCACTTTTGTAAAGGCAGCAAGGGCCCTCTCCAGATGGACCGGTTGATGGGCAGCCGAGAGTTGTACCCGGATGCGTGCTTGTCCCTGAGGTACAACGGGATAGTAAAACCCTGTTACATAGATGCCTTCATTCAGCAGTTGGGTGGCAAAATCCTGCGAGAGTTTGGCGTCGTAAAGCATCACCGCACAGATCGCAGACTTACTTGGCTTAACATCAAAACCAGCAGCGATCATTTTTGACATGAACCAAGCTGTGTTTTGGTGTAGTTTTTCCTGAAGTTCTGATGTTTCGGCCATCATTTCGAACATTTTAATTCCTGCATTGACGACAGCAGGAGGAAGGGAATTTGAAAACAGATAGGGTCTTGATCTCTGTCTGAGCAATTCGATAACCTCTTTGCGACCAGTAGTAAAACCGCCGAGTGCACCGCCAAAGGCTTTTCCCAAGGTGCCTGTAATAATATCTACTTCACCCCTTATATTAAACAATTCGGTTACTCCTCGACCCGTATTACCTACAACACCCGCAGAGTGACACTCATCAACCATGATCAAGGCATCGTATTTTTTTGCCAGGATGTTAATCTGGTCCAGCGGAGCTACATTGCCATCCATTGAGAAAACGCCGTCAGTTACGATAATTCTGAATCTTGCCTCTTTTGCCAGAATTAGCTGTGTTTCAAGGTCATTCATGTCGGCATTTTTATACCTGAATCTTTTGGCTTTGCTTAAACGAACTCCGTCAATAATGGATGCATGGTTTAAAGAATCAGAGATAATAGCATCTTCTTCTGAAAACAATGGTTCAAAGATTCCGCCGTTGGCATCGAAGCAGGCTGCGTATAGAATTGTATCTTCTGTACCAAAGAATTCTGCTATTTTTTGTTCAAGTATTTTGTGCAGGTCGGTTGTGCCGCAAATAAAACGCACAGATGACATTCCGTAACCATGGGAATGCAATGCGTCGGATGCAGCTTGTATCAAGGCAGGATGGTTGGAGAGCCCAAGATAATTATTTGCGCAAAAATTCAAAACTTCCTGTCCCGAAGAAAGTTTGATGACAGCATCCTGAGGGGAGACAATCAGGCGTTCACTTTTATAGAGTCCTGCTTCATGGATGGATTGTAGTTCGTTTTGGAGGTGCACTTTTATCTTTCCGTACATAACTGAATGTTTTTAAATGAATTCGATAATTTGATCCTTAAATAGAGTGATCTTCAGACAAAATTATGCTATTTTTATGATCGCATTCAATACTTTCCTCATATTTTGAGCAGAGTTAAGTAATTTAACGAATAAAGTTTAAATGGGCCTTTGAATTTTCAGGTCTGAATGAAAAATTAAATAAGGATAATCAACATCTGATGAAGAAGAAAAGAAGTGCTTTACCCTGGATTATTGGCTTTGTATTGTTAGTTGTTGTCGTATTGCTGGTTGGTAAAAAGAAGGGTTGGTTCGGCAAAGATTTGACGTTAAAAGTAGCGACCGAAAAGGTTGAGATTAGGGATATTACCGAGATCATTACGGCCAACGGCAAACTGAAGCCTCAGATAGAGGTGAAAATCAGCCCTGAAGTACCGGGTGAGATCATAGAGCTTCCGGTTAAAGAGGGCAATAAAGTTAAGAAGGGGGATCTGCTGGTGGTGATTAAACCCGACATTTATCAATCCAGTCTGAGTAGAATCGAAGCTTCACTCAATACCCAAAAAGCGAGATTGGCCCAGGCGGAAGCCCAGTTGATTGAAAAAGAGCTGAATTATCAGCGGGACAAACAGCTGCTCGAAAAAAAGACAATCCCAAAATCTGAATTTGAAACTGTTGAATCAGCATGGAAAGTGGCTCTTTCGGAAGTCCAGGCAGCACGGTATTCCGTAAAAAGCGCCGAATCAAGCGTGCGTGAGGCTGCTGAAAATCTTACCAAAACAAAGATTTTCTCTCCGATAGATGGAACAGTATCAAAATTGAACGTTGAGAAAGGGGAGAAAGTGGTAGGAACCAACCAATTTGCAGGTACCGAGTTGATGACGGTGGCCGATTTGGCAACCATGGAGGTAAAAGTGGAAGTCAACGAGAACGACATTGTCAAAGTGCAAAAAAATGATACAGCCATTATCGAGATAGATGCATACCTGAAAAGGAAATTCAAAGGATTTGTTACTGAAATTGCCAGTTCTGCCAATGTTACAGGAACATCGGTTGACCAGGTCACCAATTTCAATGTGAAAATCTTATTACTGACAAAATCTTATCAGGATCTGATTGAAAAGGATACTATCAAATATCCATTTTTACCTGGTATGTCAGCAACCGTTGAAATTCACACGGATACCCGCAAAGGTATCATATCTGTACCAATCCAGGCTGTAACTACGAGAGGCGATGATGGCACTGTTAAAAAGGTGAAAGATCAGGTGGAGAAAGAGGGGGTTAGTAATACCAATGTTAAGGAGGTTGCACCCAAAGAACCGGAACAACATGAAACCGTCTTTGTTGTAAGAAATAAACTGGCCTGGAAAGTGAAGGTCAAAACTGGTATTCAGGACAATACCAGAATTGAGATATCAGATGGTCTTAAGGTGGGAGATGAGGTCATTGTTGCACCTTATGGGCTCATATCTAAAACATTAAAAGATTCAACATCTGTTGAAGTGGTGAAGATAGAAGACCTTTACCAGATTAAAAAATAATATATCCCGTATTACATTTTCTTAAATGCATGAAATTCTCATGCATTTTTTTGTTCCAAAATAATCGTACAATATATCTTGGATCACAGGTTGCTATTGGTATTACAGAATTCACTGCGTTTTGATTCTAAAATGTTTTTTGTCTTTTTTAATTTAAAATTGTTTTAAATAAAGAGAACACTTAACAATATGAAACAAATGGAATCATTTTATGTAAGGAACATAGTCATTCTCTCATTGTATATAACACCTATTTTTGCGACTTTTATAATTATCATAAATAAATTAAAATTAAATATGAATTTATTGACAGAAGTTCACAATAACAATATTAGTCGTTTATGTTGAGGGAATTTTTCTCTTTTAATTGTTTTAAATTGTGTGTTGGAATAATTTTTAAACAATTGACATATAAATATATAAAATAATTTCCACATAATTATTATTTTTTGCAAGGGTACAATTTTGCAGTTTTTGGTATTAACTAAGTACTTGGATATTTCCCTTAAATATGCCACGAATATTATACTTAACAATAGGTAGGTCATGCAAATTGATCTGCAACGAAACATTTACGATTAGTGGTTTTGTATACTTAACCGGAGAATGTAAACGTTTTCAGAAAATTTATTTTGAAAGTGCTGCATTCTTGCATGTTAATCTTTTTTTTCTCATAGGGATCTTTTTTTTCGTTTTAGCTTCATTGGAAAAATCATATGCCGGCAATGCATTATCGCTGACATTGACAGCTACTAATGTGACCTGCAATGGTTTTGGAAATGGCTCTATTACTTCATCTATGGCCGGTGGTTCAGGAGGAATAGTCAATTATACCTTAACCCCGGGTGCTGTTACGAATACGACAGGAGTTTTTACTAATCTTTTTGCAGGAGCTTATACGGTAAATGCGAATGATGCCGGAATTATTGCAACAGCTTCAATAACCGTTACAGAATCAGCTTCCCCGCTCGGTTCTTCCATCATTTCGCAAACTAATGTTCCTTGTAAGGGAAGCGTTGCAGGATCGTTTACGGTAGCCGGAAGCGGCGGCAACGCGGGATATTCTTACAGTAAGGATGGGGGTACAACCTATCAGGCAAGCGGTACATTCAGCGCATTGGTTGCCGGTTCGTATACGATTCGGGTTAAAGATGCGAATGGATGTATTGTTGATCAACCGGTTACAATCACAGAACCAGCTTTAGCGTTGAGCATCACTACCTCCTCTAATTCACCTGTTTGTACTAATTCAACATTGATTTTATCTGCAAACGGTTCGGGTGGAACAGGCACTTATACCTATAGCTGGACAGGACCAAATTCTTTTGTGAGCACCAATCAATCCCCGGTAATGATCTCCCCAATGGCAATTGCAGCCGGTAATTATATTGTCACCGTAAAAGATGCGAACAATTGCATTGCCACGAATTCGACTTCAGTTGCCGTGAATACGGCTCCTACTGTTACAGTGAATGCCTCAATAAACACTATTTGTGCAGGTGGATCGGTGACACTCACCTCTTCCTCCAATATTCCGTCGGCCCCATCGTTGCCTGCACCGATACTGACAGCATCCAATACTTCTTCTGGAGGGACAAAGATAAAAGCTGACTGGACAGTACAACCCGATGGATATGTTGAGCCAAGGGATGGGTTGACATTCCATTCCAACGACAATTCATCCTTCTATTTGTCCGACAGCCGCGATCAGAATGGTATAAAAACCATAACAGAATTAAAGTCCCAGTCGTACAATACGGTCGGTTATTCTTCTTTATCACTGGATTTCTGGCAGTATTTCGAATTCAATAATTCATCCAATGAATCAGCAAGGGTTCAGGTATCTACAGATGGTGCTACCTGGACAACCGTTGCAAGCTACACCTCTACCGTAGGTACATCCAACGGCTTTGTCCACGAAAATATCAATCTGAACACTTATGTGAACAAACCGGTGTTTTATATAAAATTTTACTATTATTCTGATGCGAGGGCCAGGTATTGGGCCATCAACAATGTCACTATTTCTGGGACATTAACAGCAAGTGTGCCGATGATATCATGGAATTCAAATCCTGCTGGATTTAGTTCATCGGCAGCAAATCCACCTAACGTTAACCCCATTGTCACAACGACCTATTCGGTGGTTTACACAAATCCATCAACCGGATGCAGCAATAGTGCATCTGTAACAGTAACTGTAAATCCTAAACCCAATGTGACCATTCAACCCAATTATTGCGCAGTTCCTGGTAAAGTAAGATTAACTGCAAATGGCGGTACAACCTATACCTGGACTACAGGGGAGACTAAGAATCCAATTTTTACCGATATCGCTGACACTTATGGAGTAAGTTCTACCAATTCATTTGGCTGTACCGGTTCGGCTTTTCTGCCGGTTTCTAACGAATTAGTGACAAATGGTGATTTTTCGGCTGGAAATGCAGGCATAACCGGCGCTTACAGCTATGTTTCGACTGGCTATACCGGAGTACCAACTTCCGGATTGTGGCCGGAGGGGCATTATGCAATTGGCACGGATCCAACGTTTTACCATACTAATTTTTGGGGGAGGGACCATACAACGAATTCGGGTAACTTTATGATCGTTAATGGAAGCGGATCTAATCCTCCGGTTGTTGTCTGGCAGCAAACTGTTTCCATATTGCCGAATACCAAATACTATTTTTCGGCATGGGCCATCAGTTTGAATTCTGTTCCTCCTTATGCAAATCTACAATTCAATGTGAATGGTTCGTTGGTTGGAACAACTGCTCCGCTTGCAGCAAGAGCCGCCAACAACAATCCGCCTTACAACTGGCAACGTTTTTATGGAACCTGGAATTCTGGGGCAGCAACGACTGCCATCATTAAGATCGTTGACCTTCAAACTGCGCTGGGAGGCAACGATTTTGGTCTTGACGATGTCTCTTTTGGAACTCTGTCACCGATCCCCTTTACGATTGCCCCTACCGTTAATCCTACAGCAATTGCTTGTTCAGGTAAGACCATATATTTAAAAGCAAATATTACCGGAGGGAAAGAGCCTGTAACATATAATTGGACAGGTCCAAACGGATTTACATCTTCGCTGAAAGATCCGGTCATTCCAAATGTTTCAGTTACAAATTCAGGCTTGTATACTTTGACAGTTGTTGATGGATACGGGTGCGACCCGGTAATTGCTACAACCACAGCAACCATACTTCCCTCTCCGGTTCCCTTAATCACTTCGATTAGCGGATCCGGCAATGTATGTCCTTCTTCTCTTGAGAAATATTGGACACCCCCGCAAAGTAACGTAACAAATAGCTGGAGTGTAACCGGTGGAAGCATTGTAGGTTCTTCAGCAAAAGATTCTGTTGATATTAGATGGTCTGTTTCAGGTAGTGGTTTAATCACACTTACATCTACCAATATAGTGAACCTTTGCGATTCAAGCGTCACCAAAACTATTCTCATTCAGGACCTTATACCTCCGCTAATCAGTTGCCCTGCGACGCTCAACCTGTCGGGATGCGATGAAACAGCCCTGACCGGGAATCCTTATTCGACGACTGAGGCAACCATATTATTGGCTCAGCTGACACTTGCAGGTGGAAGTGCCTCGGATAATTGTGCTCTGGCTTCCCTCACCTACCAGGATGTAAAATCTGGTACAAATCCGGTTGTTGTAATTCGCACCTATAATGCTACCGATTTTGCCGGTAACAAAAGTAGTTGTACTCAAATTATTAACATCAAAGACAATGATCAACCTTCGCTTTCGGTTCCCGCATCCTTTGGCTTTTGTGTGGAAGATCTTATCTCTGCATCCATCGTGTCAAACCTTTTGCAGATTAATCCAACACCCGATTATTTTCTTTTCAAAAAAGGGAGCAATGCCCTGGATGTGAATCCAGCCACTTTCTCAGACAATTGTACTCCAGCAAATCAACTGGTATTGCACTGGAAGATAGATTTCTCAGGAGTCGCACCGCCTCCCTCTATTTCCGGAACCGGTCAGCCATCAGCTTATGCAAGTGACATCATTTTTCCTGGTGATGGCGTTTCTTTTCAGAATGTAATCCATTCTATCACTTACTGGGTGGTCGATCTGACCGGAAAAGAATCGGTTCACAAGATTGTTACAATCACCATACTTCCAAGGCCGGTCGTATCCTACAATACTCAAAATAATTTTCTTGATGCCAATAAAACCAATTCAAAAACTTTACGTTATGAAAAAAAATTTGAAACAAAACCCCTTGATTGAACCATCAGGGAACCTATGTTCAATGATTGGAACGAATAAACCGAAAATGTTCCATGAAAACAGTGAAAAACCAAAATATTAAACAAAGGACTGAAAGGCCCTATTCTATTATCAAATTTTTTTCTCCCTTAATTATTATTTTATGAAACAATTGATGCTTTTAGTGTTAGTAACCGGGATGGTTGCTAATGTCGCGTTTGGACAAACTGCTGTTACCGGATCTGCTCCGCGACCCATTTCATGTTCAGATGATCCTCTACACCCTATTGCGGGTAAACCTTACGACTATTCGGCAATCCTATCGCCAGCAGCTGGTTCTACCTATTGGTATGCAACGAAATCAACCACTTTTGTCACTGCCGGTGCTCGGACCGCTACTGAAATTTTGACGAGCCCTACCACGATCCTGAGCTCGGCAACCAATTATCGCGTAGTGGCAACGAACGCAACTTCACCAACGAAGACCAATGTGACTTGGACTTCTGAGATTCTAAAAGGGGTTGATGCGACCAATCCGCTTTTTATGGTTCTTGAATACAAAGGGCCTACTTGTTCGAACAACATGAAAGTGTATCAGGTATTGCCTAAAAATGCTTTTACGGTAGATATTCTGAACATCAAGAGCAATGGCTTAACTCCTTTGGCTTATGGCACTACCGATTCTCAATGTTATGCAGACATAGCCTCCGCAAAATATGATGCACCAACCAGTAAGATGGTATATGATTATGGTATCAACAAACTTTATTTTGAAGTAGTTGCTGCCAATTTCACTGGATCATTCACTCCTTCTTTTACGCTCTCAGGTTTAAAAACTGGTCAAAAAGTCTTGGTAGAATGGACAGTTGACAAAACTTTTGCCTCTGGGTTGACTGCTTTAGGAGCTGAACAAAGTGCAACAACTGGAACGCCATTGAATTTTGCAGGTACTGCAGTATCTCCAAGTCCAACTGTTACCGACCTGACCAAAGGGGTTTCGATATACATAAGAGTAACGGTAAAGAATGGTCTTTACGAAGGTTTGACTGACGACAAATTGGTGTTGGCGGTAGAAGCTGTGAACATCAATAATGAGCCGGATATTGACAATGCTACCTGTGCTGCACCTGCTTCAACTTACGAAGATACAGCCGAACAAACACTTAATATGCGTCCTACTGTGAACCCGGATCCAGCAACCGGAGCTTTCGTTGTTCAAACATTACCATAGTCTCTAATTTCTTGCATAACATGGTATAAATATTTACTTCAATATTTCTGAAGTATGAGAAAATTATATCTAATCGTCTTCTAAAGAGTCACGATAGGATATTTATTGTCTAAGTTTAATATAGGAGTATATGAAATAAGAAATAACTAAATATTTAATATGCAGTGTATTAAAATGGTTTTCTTCTAATGTTTGTGTGTGAATATAGCAGAATATCATATTAAAAATATGTTAAGCTGATATATTTAAGGGCCATTCAAAAGGTTAAAGGAAAATTATTCATTGTAGTATACTGTTGCTTTTTGTTAATAATTATGATAAATGTATCATTGTTATTTGATGCTATATGTATAGCTAAATGAAGCTTTGTATTATGTTTAGACTTGCAATGCTTGCCCTGTTGCCTGTATTGTTTGTTACGGTAAATTCCGTAGCACAGGGAGGTATTGTCGTTAACGAAGGGCAGCAAAAGAGTCTGGCGGTCATCCCAAATGCGGGTGATACCTATGCCTGGCGCATTTACAACAAACCAACTTTTCAAATAGCTGATCTGGCTACACAGAATGAAGTTGAGTACCAGCAAGGAAGCGTTCAACCAGTTTTACAGGTACTGTGGAAGAAGCACGGAGACTTTTATTACACAGTAACGGCATTTAATTCGAACGGTTGTAAGAACATGAAAGTAGGTTATGTTAAAGTAACATTACCACAGGTTACAGCAGTAGCCGGCAAGGATACAATAGTGGGTATTTGTAGTTCTTTTATCCTGGATGCCTCAAAATCAGCGGGGGATGGATTAACTTACCGATGGGATCTTATCGACCCCGGAGGCACACTTTCATCCAACAACAGTGTAAAAGTTAACTTATCGCTTTCATCCGGCTATACCGGATCACTACCAGTTAATATCCGGATTTTATTGACAGTCACTAATAAATATGGGGTGTCCGGTAATGATACAATTAAGGTCACTTTCGAGGCAGCACCTAAAGTTGGACTTATCTATCCGAATAACCCGAACAAAGACGGATCGATGATGATTGACGGAACTGCATCAACAGGGCAGGGCCTCCTGTACCATTGGACTTCAACTAAGGGAGAAATAATAGGAAATCCAAACAAACCGCAGGCTTTGATCAAAGGAGCAGGGATATACTCGCTGGAGGTGACGGATGCATTCGGGTGTAAATCTTTGAAGATCTTCAAATATCCGTTTGAATCCAACGATTTGATCGCAAATGCAGATTATGTGAGAACGTCATGGGTTGATTCAATCCATATCCATGTACTTAACAACGACTACGATTCCAAAAATGACATTGATAAAGGATCGCTTTTTGTTCTTAGAAAACCGAGTTATGGAACAACACGCGTCATTTCTGATGGTACTATTGTATACTCACCGAATACACGCAAAGCTGTCGTAGATCATTTTATCTATCAGATTTGTGATTCGGTAAATGTATGTGACACTGCTATGGTGACCATAGATATATACGATGGTCCGGTCTGGGTACCTGAAGCCATCTCTGTAAATGGGGATGGGCGCAACGAAGTGTTTGTGATCCGCGGGTTGGAGAATTATAAAAACTCTTCCCTGACCATCTATACCCGTTCCGGACAAATGATTTATAAATCATTGGATTATAACAATGACTGGTCAGGGAAAGCTCTTCATTCAACGTTAAGGGATGGGACGATGTTACCAACAGGAACCTATTACTATGTGCTTCATCTGGGGGGTACCGACAAGTATATCAAAGGATTTGTTTATCTCTTGTATTAACTTCAGGTGTTATTTGGCAATAAAAATATACCCTTTGATTATCCGCTTTGTTCCGCCAAGATGAAGCAAGTAATAATAGGTGCCGTCAGGAACCGGACGCGATCTGTACATTTGGCCATCCTGACATCCGCTCCAGTCATTTTTGTAGTCACTGCTGTAATAAATGACTATACCGTCCCGGCTGAAAATAGTTAAGGATGATTTTGGATAGGCATCTAAACCGCTTATTACAAAACGGTCATTGATGTTGTCCCCATTTGGGGAGATTCCTTGTGGAAGGTAGAGTGGTGGGGCATTCAGCCCGATAGATACCATCGCGGTATCACATTGGTTGCATGCATCGCATATTCGATAGAAAAATCGGTCGGTTCCGGTTTGATTCCGTAATGGTACATAGGTTATTGAACCAGTTTTCCCGGGTGTCACCTCACCATATTCGGCTTTGGTAAGTATTTTAAGGGAGGAAGAGTCCAGGTCGTTGTACGCGTCCCGATCATTTCTGAGCAAGTCGATCTGGATACTTTTCAACCAATGGGTAGAGGCATAATCGTCATTTGCAACAGGTTTATGATTGTCGGTTACATATACCTGATAAGTTTTGCTGTTCGAACATCCGTTTTGGTTAAAAGCTGTCACAGTGAGAAAATAGATGCCGGCTTTTTCCCATTTGAGACGGATCATTGGACTGCAATTTTTTGTGAGATAGATCACTTTGTCTTCTTCAGCTCCTTTTTCACGATCCAAATTTGTCGTCACTTTCCAACAATAAGAGTTTCCTTGTACCGGTTTCACTTCAAATTGGCCGGATTCCCCGACAGAGAAGTCCAAACCAATTTGAGCAAATCCCTGCACCATGCTCAGAAGCAATGACAGCATTGCAAAGCAATAACGAGACAGTCGGATATTTTTAAACATTCATGAGCCAATATGGCTTAATTAAGTAAAAACACTGTAGGAGTTGCCTGTGAATAACCTCCGGTTTTAACCGGAGGGTTAGAAATATCAGTAAAATAAACTCCGCAGTAGTTATCCAATGGAGTCAAAAGATATATCACTCATCCACTTTCACTCCATGTTCTTTGAGTAAAGCTCTATATTCATCTTCAAAAGTTATTTTTTTGCGATGCTCTTTTTTATTTTTTATATAGTTTACTATCAGTTACTTTTCGTTCTTTTATCTTTAAGGCAAAAATGATTGTGCCGGTGTTCCCGTATTGCTTGTGATCGTCGGGCGTGCCAGAATAACCTGTGTGGCAACATCATTTGCAAAGCCATCTGCCAGGCAGTTTGCGTAGTGAACATCTTCATCCCCGTCATCGGTTGTTCCATTGAGTGCAAGTGTAACAGGGGTGTCGATAATGCCTTCGTAGTCGTTGTTCCGGATTGTAACCCTCAAATAAATAACCTCTCCGTCTTCAGTCAGGTTGTCTGATGGAGCGGGAACTTTATTCGCCGGTGACCAGTTGTCCGCATTTTGGGTAAAAATGTTGGTTCCTGAAAAAGTAGTGGTTTCTGACCATTCAATTGAACCAATCGTCTGTGTTCCTGCCAATCCGGATACTCTTACAAACGGCTTCCATCCTCCGGTGAAATTTGCGGCAACTACTTTGAAAATGAGTTCATTGACACCGTAGTCGTATACCATTTTTGTACCATCGAAATTTACAGAAGCAATATCCTTCGCGCACATACGATGCTCCACAGCAAGGTTCGATCCATTCAATCCGAGATCAGTTGAGCCATTAACATTCGTCAGATCCAGGGTAAAAGCATTGAAAGGTTCAATCTTGTAAGCTCTCATATTCATGGCTTCACAAAGGGTTCCATTGGTCCCTTTGTAATGAATTACCAGAAAATAGGGTTTTGTTTTTGCATTTAGTACGGCTTTGCCCGTCCATTTAATGGTTATTGAATTGGAACCGGTGGCGGTATTGTGGTATCCTACCCCTGCATCAATAAATTCTTTGGTGTTTGGTATAATGTTGGTAGTAATCA
>Ga0302286_10001050_pt1 | contig 20995 bp, 13 predicted proteins | sample III_Fen_E2_3_FD_198765 | JGI IMG/M metagenome (GOLD analysis project Ga0302286, IMG submission 198765) | Peat permafrost microbial communities from Stordalen Mire near Abisko, Sweden - III_Fen_E2_3 | ecosystem: Environmental > Terrestrial > Soil > Wetlands > Permafrost | place: Sweden: Abisko...
TCAAAGAACTATCGATAAGATTGGCGATTCAACAAAAAAGAGCGAATTGGTTTCTATCTTAGATATTATCGAACATCGAACAAAACTATTAACACAAGTAAGAAAAAAGATTGAAATTAACAGTGAAACCAATATTCCTTCATCGAAATCGTCAAATGCAAATCAAATATCTATTTGGAATAACGTAACACTCCTTCTCTATTTTTTTCTGATGGACGACCACGAAAAAGCTTCAATTTGTGCTCAAAATGTTATAATGTCAACAAAAATTACTGAAAGTACAATTCCCTTATGTATCGCTAAGTTTTACGACAGTTTAATTAATTGCGAAAGCTATTCAAAAAAATCAATAACAGAGCAAAAAGGAATAGTAACAGTGCTTAGTGAACGACTAAAATATTTTAAATCGTTAGCAAAACATAATCCCGATAATTTCATGCATAACTATTTGATACTTGATGCAGAATATCAAATACTTTTAGGGAATAGAAAAAAAGCGATACAATTATATATGGAGGCTATAGAATTTAGCGATAAACAAAATTTATATCACATGTGTGGTTATTCGCATAAACGATTGGCAAAGATATACGAACTCGATAATTTGAAAGACAAAGCAGTAAACCATTACATTAAATCGTTTAATTACTATAAATTTTGGGGCACTGAAGCTATTGCAAACAATATAAAATTCGAACATTTTTCAATATTCGATGAGCTTGAAATTAGAATATACAATATATCATAAACAACATGGAAGCATCTGTATTAGAAACAATTAAAAAGGCAAATGAGTTTATTCGCGAAAGCAGACTCATACCTTTAATCGAAAAAACACTACTTTTTTTCTCTCGCAACTTTTCGATTGACAGAGCTGCATTTATTATAATTAAAGATGATGAAATTTCAATAAATAGATATTTAGAAGGAGGCATGCTAAAACAAGCTAATTTCAATTCATTTTCATATAATGAAATTGTTCCTCGAATGCCTATTGAACTAGCAATACGACAAAAACAATCGTTATATTTAAATAACGAAAAAGACATTGAAGCAAACGTTGAAGAACCTTTTTTAAAACGCAATAAAGCAAAATCAATCGCCTGTGTTTCTTTGTTTTATAATGACAAAACAAACGGTATTTTATATCTCGAAAATAATCATATTGAAAATGCATTCACATCAATAAAAAAAGATAGCATTAGTATTTATCAAGAATATTTATCGAACGCATTGGAAAAAGCTTTTTTAATCGATGCGAATGAAAAAGATTTACATAACAAAAGCTCTCTTATTCAAAGTTTAAACGAAAAACTTATTGAAACAGAAAAATTATCGGAGCAAATAAAATCGGAACTAAAACAATACCAAATAATTGTTCGCGAAACAGATAATTCGATAATGTTCTTTGATAAGGATTGTAATTTAGAATGGGTTAATAATAGCTTTGTGAGCTTATTGGGCTATTCAAAAGAAGAATACATCGACATATACGGGAAAAGCCTTATTACAAACTCTAATAATCAAGATATAAAAGAGTTACTTTCTAAATGTATTGACAATAAAAAATCGATTACTTACGAAACTCACAGTTACACAAAACAAGGTAAAAAGATTTGGATTCAACGCACATTAACACCAATTTTTGACGATAAACTACAACTTGAAAAACTTGTAACGATTGACTCAAATATTTCGGAATGGAAACGTGCTGAGGCTGAAATAACCGAACAAAAAGCCAAACTTGAAATTCAAAAAGACATTGCTCTGCAACGTAAAGATGAAATAGAATCGCAAAAAACATATCTTGAAAAAGCATTTAAGAAAAACAGTAATCAAAGCGTAAAACTTCAAGCTGTTTTGATGCAATTGAATGAAAAGAACGAAGAACTAAATATAGCACGACGAATTGCAGATAAAGCAAACGAGGACAAGTCTTTGTTTTTAGCAAATATGAGTCACGAAATTCGCACACCAATGAATGGAATTATTGGTATGACTAATCTTTTAATGTATACCCCCTTAAGTAGTGAACAAAAAGAATATTCAAATCTTATAAAATCATCATCGGAAGCCTTACTCGACATCATAAATGATATTCTCGATATTTCGAAAATAGAATCAGGCAAAATTGAACTTGAAACCCGAACATTTAATATTCCCGACACCATTAATTTAGTGCTAAAAACACTTGAATTTAAAGCAACAGAAAAAAACCTTAGTTTAACATCTGATATTGCCACCAATATTCCTAAATACTTAAATGGCGATTCTCTAAGAATTCGTCAAATTATAATTAATTTGGTAAATAATGCACTTAAATTCACCGAAAAAGGTGGAGTTAAAATATCGTTAATACTTACTGCTGGCGATAGTAAAAAAGTGACCTTACAATGTAATGTAAAAGATACGGGCATAGGTTTAAAACCAGAAAGTATTCAATCTATATTCGAAAAATTTACACAAGCCGACAGCTCAACTACTCGTAAATATGGAGGAACTGGACTTGGTTTATCTATTTCAAAACAATTAATTGAAATGATGAATGGCAAAATTTGGGTAGAAAGCGATTATGGAAATGGAAGCGATTTTATTTTCAAGATTGAATTAGGCGTTCCAAATCTCGAAGAAATTAGTAAAATTGAAGAGGAAGAACATATTACAAAAAGATTAACCGAAGTTCGATTCAATAAAGAATTAAAAATATTAATTGCGGAAGATAATACGACAAATCAAAAATACATCCGATCGTTATTGAAGATTTACAATCTCGACCCAATAATTGTAAGTAATGGTAGAGAAGCTGTAGAAAAAGCATCGAGCGAAAAATTCGATTGTATCTTGATGGATTTACACATGCCCGAAATGGATGGAATTGCAGCAACAATTGCAATTAGAAATTCAAGCGACGAACAATTAAAAAACATCCCAATCATCGCATTGACGGCTGCTGCATATAAAGAAGATAAAGAAAAAATGTTGGCTGCAGGCATGAACGATTATCTATCGAAACCAATAAACGAGGATGGTTTATTTAGAATTCTGAAACAATTTGATTCCGAAACACCAATTACTACTATTGAGAGTAATTTGGCTATCGAATTAAAAAAAATGGAGAAAGAATCGAAAATTACTGAAACATCAAAAGACATTGACTCACATGAAGAAGTGATAAATATGACTTCGTTTCAAAATAATTTTGGAGCATTTAGTAAAGAAATTCTTAATGAAATCATCGATGAATTTATTAGTCATCATGACCAAAAGATGACAAGTATTAAACAACAAATCGACAATAAGAACCTTGGTGGTGTGATGCATGAAGCACATTCTCTTAAAGGAGAAATCTCGATGTTTAGTGCAGAATCGGTTCGTCAAAGCATGTTTATTCTTGAAGATAAGGGACGAAAAGGAATAGCCGATGATTTAGAAAAAGATTTTGAACTTGCTCAAAAACAATTAGCTAAGCTTGTATCGGAACTAACCATCATTAAAACAAAAGAAATAATTTAATACATGGCTGAACAAAGAAATGATTTCCGCAGTGTCGATTTGGATACTATTTTATTTCTAGATATTGAAACTGTTTCGCAACATTCCGATTTTTCAGAATTAACGGAAGATACCCAAAAACTTTGGGAAAAGAAATCGCAAAGAATTATTGAAGAAGGCCAAACAGCGGCCGATTGTTACCCCAAAGCAGGTATTTTTGCTGAATTTGGGAAAATTGTTTGCATTTCGGTTGGTTATATTAAAACACTCGATAACATTCGAACTCTTCGCATAAAATCGTTTTATGGCGAAGATGAAAAGAAACTTTTAACCGAATTTAATGCTTTAGTAAGCAAATATTTTAACACATACGAGCATTACCTTTGTGCCCACAATGGCAAAGAATTCGATTTCCCCTACATTGCTCGACGTACTCTTATTCATGGACTGACAATACCTTCGTGCCTCGATACTCGTGGCATGAAACCTTGGGAAGTTAAACATTTCGATACTCTTGAATTATGGCGATTTGGTGATTTCAAAAACTACACCTCGCTCGAAACCCTTACCCATATTTTTAATATTCCAAGTCCTAAAGACGATATTACGGGTGCCCAAGTTGGCAAAGTATATTGGAACGAAAAGGACGTTAAACGCATTGCTACCTATTGCCAAAAAGATGTTGTGGCTATTGTTCAGCTTTTCCTTCGCTTCAAGAACGAAAAATTGATTGAAGAGGAGAATATTATTTATGCTGAAAAGTAGCTCATACAAAACAACATCTCCTCGTTAACACCCAAGCTTTTACCCACAAATAATCATGTAAATTTAATTCACCAAAAATGAATTAGATATTGCATTTTTATGTATGTTTGAAAAGGCTTTTTGAGAGAGTTGGACGAGAATTGAAGAAATCAAAAAGATAAGATACAACAAAGGCGAGTTGCCCCGCCTTAAATGTTTTCACAACGGAATAATCCTTATTGTGATTTGCTTCAATTTGTACGACAAATATAATGAAAGATTTGAAATAACGAAATAAAAAATAAACATGGGATAAAAAGAGGTGATACCTTTTGAAAAGGTATCACCTCTCACCCCACAAACCGCAAACAAACATGAAAAGAATTTTAGGACTGGATTTGGGAAGTGCATCAATTGGATGGGCACTTATTAATGAAAAAGAAGAAAATAATAAAACAACAAGTTCAATTATTGCACTTGGTAGTAGAATTATTCCTTATGAAGGTACAGAAGGGAAAGACTTTGCAAAAGGAACTGGTGAAAGTCGAAATTCTTTACGTACTCAAGCACGAACAACAAGAAAAGGATATGATCGGTATCAATTAAGAAGAAAATATCTCGTTGACATTCTCATAAAAAATAATATGATACCAACGGATGAATTGAAAAATCTACCAAAGATGGAACTTTGGCAACTTCGTGCTAAAGCTGTAAAAGAAGAAATATCATTGCAAGAACTAGGTAGATTATTACTATGGTTAAATCAAAAAAGAGGTTATAAAAGTAGTAGAAGTGACTCTAATCTTGATAAAAAAGATACTGAATATGTAGCAATAGTTAAAAGTAGACATGAAACAATTAAACAACAGAACCTAACTATCGGTCAATATTTTTACAATGAATTAACCAAAGATAATTTCTATAAAGTAAAGGAAAATATTTTTCCACGAGAAGCTTATATTGAGGAATTTGACGCCATTTGCAAAAGACAAACATGCGTTTCTACAGAAATAATACAGAAAATAAGAAATGAAGTAATATATTATCAACGTCCCTTAAAATCGCAAAAAGGCTTAGTTTCTGTTTGTGAATTTGAAGGTTTTTATGCTAATAAAGACGGTAAAGAATATTTTGTTGGTCCCAAAGTAGCTCCCAAAAGTTCTCCATTATTTCAACTTTCAAAAATTTGGGAAAACATAAACAATATTAAAATCAATAATAGAAAAGGAGAAGAAATTATTATTACACCCGAACAAAAAACAGCAATATTTGAACACCTCGACAATAATGAAAAACTAACTCAGAACGATTTACTCAAAATACTTGAACTTAGAAAAGAGAATTGTTATGTAAATAAACAACTAGCAAAAGGACTTAATGGAAATATCACAAAGAATGAAATTAAGAAATGTTTTGGCAATTCAAAAATCTACGAAAATCTATTAAAACTAGAACTTTCTATTGTAACAGGAAAAGGTGATGGTTATTTATATGATAGAAAAACGGGAGAAGTATTAGACTCAAAACCAAAAGTATTTATTGACCCAAAAATTGAAAAAGAACCTTTATACCAATTATGGCACACTATATATTCTATAGCTAATCAGGAAGAATGTAGTACTGTTTTACAAAATAATTTCAAAATTGAGAAACCTATTGCAGACAAACTAGCATCAATAGATTTTACAAAACATGCTTTTGGAAATAAATCGGTAAAAGTTATTCGCAAAATCCTACCTTATTTAATGGCAGGAGATGGATATAGTGAAGCTATGAGTTATGCTGGCTATGAACATTCTAATTCATTAACGAAAGACCAAAACCTTGATCGGAAACTATTGGATGCTTTAAAGCCTATTGCAAAAAATTCTCTACGCCAACCTATTGTAGAAAAGATTTTAAATCAAATGGTAAACATTGTAAATGCTATAATATTGAAACATGGAAAGCCCGATGAGATAAGAATAGAACTTGCACGTGAATTAAAGCAAAGCAAAGAAGAAAGAAACGATGCTGACAAAAACATGAGCAAAAGGCAACGTGAAAATGAAACGATTACTAAACGATTAGAAGAATATGGCTTAAGAGCAACACGAAATAATATTATTAAATGGCGATTATTTGAAGAGATTGACAATGAAGATAAAAAACTTAATGCTATTTGTATTTATTGCGGACAACCAATTTCTTTGACAGAGGCAATTAAAGGAAACGATGTAGATATTGAGCATATCATTCCAAAATCAAAACTGTTTGACGACTCTCAAAGCAATAAAACTCTAGCACACCGACATTGCAACAGAAATAAAAATGATCTTACAGCTTTTGATTTTATGAAAAGTAAGTCGGAACAAGCATTGGCTGAATATGTAGATAGGGTTAATTCTTTATATGCGAATCATATTATTGGAAAAGCGAAACGCGACAAACTATTAATGACAGAAAGCAAAATTCCAGACAATTTTATCGATCGTCAGTTACGTGAAAGTCAATATATAGCAAAAAAAGCTAAAGGAATATTACAAACAATATGTCATAATGTTTGGAGTACAAGCGGAAATGTAACGGCAGAACTTCGCCACCTTTGGGGTTGGGATGAAATTACCATGAATTTGCAATTCCCCAAATTCAAAGCAATACCCGAAATGATTGAAATAAAAGAATGGGAAAGTGACCATGGTAAAAATAAACATAGTAAAGAAGTTATAAAAGATTGGAGTAAACGCGACGACCATCGACACCATGCTGTTGATGCTCTTACTATTGCCTGCACAAAACAAGGTTTTATTCAACGATTCAATACTTTAAGTTCTAGCAAAACTCGTAATGATATGTATAAAATAGTTGATGAAAGTTCATTCGAATTTACAGAAAAGCGTTCGCTATTAGAAAAATATATCCTATCGCAACAACCTATATCAGTCCCTGAAGTTGAAAATGCAGTCGGCAATATTTTAATATCTTTTAAATCGGGCAAAAAAGTTGCTGTTCTAGGGAAACGTAAAATAGGAAAACGAGGTAATAAAAAAGTCGTTCAAACGGGAATTATAATTCCAAGAGGACAATTGAGTGAAGAAAGTGTCTACGGTAAAATTAAAGCCCTTGATGAAAAGAAACCTTTAAAATACATTTTTGAGAATCCACATTTAATTATAAAACCTTCCATCAAACAACTAGTTGATGAAAGATTAGCTCAATACGAGAATGATATAAAAAAAGCTCTTACTTCACTAAAAAAAGAACCAATATTCTTGGATAAAGACAAAACTATAATTTTAGAATATGCTACCTGTTTCAAAGATGAATATGTTATAAAATATACTGTTGATATAAATTTCAACAAAGTTGACAAAGTAATTGATTCAAAAATCAAAGAAATTTTAAAAACACGTTTAGCAAAATTTGGTGACAAAGCAAAAGAAGCATTTAAAGATGTGCAAGGTGAAAATAAACAACAAATAAAATGGTTCGACGATGAAGGACTAACTCGACCAATTAAAACAGTTCGTTGTTTCACTGGACTATCGACTGTTGTTCCTGTAAAAAAAGATGAACAAGGTAATGATATCGGTTTTGTAAAACCAGGCAACAATCATCATATTGCAATTTATACCGATAATGAAGGCAAGAAACAAGAGCATGTTTGTACATTTTGGCATGCTGTTGAAAGAAAAAAATATGGTATTCCTGTTATTATTAATAATACAAACGAGGTATGGGATAAAATTCTTTTACAAGCAGAAGGTACTTATCCAGAAAGTTTTTTAGAAAAACTACCTCATGCAAACTGGACTATAGAATTATCTATGCAGCAAAATGAGATGTTTGTTTTAGGAATGACGAAAGATGATATTGAGTCAGCAATTTTAAATAATGATTATATACACATAAGCGATAAATTGTATCTCGTTTGGAGTTTATCTGAAGGTGATTACTGGTTTAAACATCATTTAGAAACAAAAGGTTCCGATTTAAAAAGTGCTACAGGTGCAAAAGATTGTAAAAGATATTATAGGGTACAAAGTGGTAATGCTTTATATAATTTACAACCTTATAAACTTAAAATTGATTGTTTAGGCAACATTAAAAAGCAATAAATTAAAAATGGCAACAAGAAGTGATACCTTTTAAAAAGGTGTCACTTCTCCAAATCCAATAAAACAAAAAAAGCATGACAGACTACCGATGTCCATTAGAAAAAGGAAAGTTTTACCACATTTACAATCGTGGTAATGCTGGTACTAATTTGTTTTACAAAAAAGAAAATTACGAGTTTTTCCTACATCGATATAGCGAATACCTTTCGCCATATATCGATACCTTTGCCTTATGTTTACTTCCAAATCATTTCCATTTATTAGTACAAATTAAAGACGATGGTGTTGCAACGAGAGGTGACACCTTTCAAAAAGGTGTCACCTCTACCCCCACAAGAGATGCAACCTCCGAAGCTTTTCGCAAATTCTTTACAAGCTATTCTATGGCCATCAACAAACAACAAAACCGTCATGGTAGTTTATTCGAAAAACCATTTCGCCGAAAACAAATTAACAATACCCGTTATCTAGCCAATCTCGTTTTTTACATTCATGCCAATCCGCAATTACATGGCATAACCAACGATTTTCGTATGTATCCATGGAGTAGCTACGATAAAATTATAAAAGACTCACCCACCCGTTTGCAAAAAGAAGCTGTATTGCAATGGTTCTCGTCTACCGAAAACTATGTTGCTTATCATAATCAAAAAATGGATTTAGAAATTATTAAAGAAATGATGATAGAATGAAATAGTAAAAGGTTCCACCTTTTTGAAAGGTGGAACCTCTCGACCAACCGCCAACCCTTAACCCACAACCGCCATGATAAAACGAACCCTCTATTTCGGAAACCCTGCTTATCTTAGTTTAGCCAATGAACAACTTTTGGTACGACTACCCGAAGTTGTAAAAAACGATACCATAAGCGAAACATTCAAAAAAGAAGCTACAGCCTCAATTCCAATCGAAGACATTGGAATAGTAGTACTCGATCACAAACAAATAACCCTTACCCAAGCCTTACTCGATGCATTATTACAAAACAATGTAGCCACAATTGTTTGCAACAGTACTCACCATCCCGAAGGAATATTACTAACCCTCGATGGAAACACTATTCAAAGCGAACGATATAAGCTACAACTCGAATCGTCGGAACCATTACGGAAACAATTGTGGGCACAAACCATAACACAAAAAATAAAGAATCAAGCATCGGCACTTAAAACCATTAATCGAAAATACGAGTACCTCATACCCTTACATAAGAATGTACGAAGTGGCGATGCCGACAATTGCGAAGCAACAGCTGCAGCCTATTACTGGCAAACATTTTTCCCTCACATAAACGATTTTCGACGTGGTCGCGAAGGACTTCCACCCAACAACTACCTTAATTATGGCTATGCCCTTTTACGAGCCACCATGGCTCGAAGCATTGTTGGAGCTGGACTATTACCAACCTTGGGCATACATCACCGCAACCGTTATAACGCTTTTTGTTTGGCCGACGACCTTATGGAACCATATCGCCCGTATGTCGACCTATGCGTTCACAACACCATTCTGTTACATGGAATACATAACGATTTGCCCAAACATATAAAAGCCGAATTACTGCAAATACCTGCAATAGATGTAACTATCGACGGCGAAAAAAGTCCATTGATGAATGCTTGTTACCGAACAGCAGTAAGCATGGTAAAATGTTGTAGTGGAGAATCGAAAAAACTATTGTATCCCGAAATGATTCTTTAGATGTTCCACCTTTTAAAAAGGTGGAACATCTAAAGAATATAAAAGATAACTTATCAACATCCCAATAGAGGTGACACCTTTTTAAAAGGTGTCACCTCATGTAACTTGTAACTCAAAAAAAAATGAACTTCGAACGATTAAATGCCTACCGAGTTATGTGGACACTAGTAATGTACGACCTGCCGACCGAAACCAAACGACAACGTAAACTCTCGGCACAGTTTCGCAAAGACCTAATGAAAGATGGTTTTAGCATGTTTCAGTTTAGCACCTATGTGCGTCATAGCCCCAGTAGCGAGAATGCCGAGGTACACAAACGACGAGTCATAAAAAGTTTACCCGAAGAAGGTAAAGTGGGTATTTTGCAAATTACCGACAAGCAATTTGGACAAATGGAAATATTTTACGGAGCAAAAACACAGCCCAAACAAAGCATACCTCAACAATTGGAATTGTTTTAAAAAACGAAAAAATATTCCCCTTGCACAATAATTGACAATAAGCACTCGTATTTACAGTAATTTTCAAACAACAAGTTTCACTTTTAAATTTTACTAGTATGAGTACCAACAGTCCTCGACATTCAGAGAATGTTACGAATTTTGGAGTTTTATACTCTAAAACAACAACCTATGGCGAAAGATACAATCCATCGAATGAATTGTACGCCCCATCAAACCTTCAAAAAACAAAAGCCGACGGCGAAGCAGTTTTAAACCAAGTAAACATTGCCGAAGTAAATTACAAAACAGCTATTTCGGCACAAACCGAAAGTTTTGAAGGTTTCGATCAATACATTACCCGAGTAGCAAACACCTTAAACATTTGCGGAGCATCGTCTCAAATAATAGAGCAAGGACAAAGCATCATTCGTCAATTACGTGGCAAACGAGTTTCGGAATTACTAAGCAACGACGAGTTAGCCTTAGCAAAAGAAAAAGGTGACGAATCGAAACAAAATACAATTCACAATTCTACAATTAACATAAAAATCGAGAATTTTGGGAAATTGTATACTTTCTTAGGAAACATTCCTCAATACAATCCTAACGAAGCCGACTTATCGATAAATGCAATGGAAGAAAAACTTTCGGGATTAAAATCGAAACACGAAGTTGTTACAAATGCAAAAATAGCACTTGAAGTTGCAAGAAATAATCGCGACAAAATACTCTATAAACTCGACACAGGTTTAGTTGACATCGCATTATCGGTAAAACAATATATAAAAGCAGCCTTTGGAGCAAGTTCTATCGAATTCAAACAAATAAGTGCCATTCATTTCTCAAAACTAAATTAGGAAAATACATATCGTTTATTATAAGCCCCTTGTTTCAAAATACTCCGAAACAAGGGGCTTTTTTCATGTTCAAAAAAGAGGAAGCCCATTCCCATAACATTGCAACACTTTGCTTGCAGAACGCAACACAACGGATAAAATATGCAACACGACGAACAAAAAAAGCTTACGACGCATGAAATATACAACCCAGCGATTGAAACATGCGACACTACGCACACCAAAGACAACACTAAGCTAAAAACATACAATAAAATATATGCAGAACGCAACAAGACGGACAAAAGAGACAACAAGACAGATGAATATTGCGATACGACGCATGCCGAAGCCAACCAAAACTAAGAAGTACGCAACAAGCCAACAATAGCTAGAAATTAAAAATCCGGCATCATCACCGGATTTTTATCCATAAACAAGCATTTTTTCGAACATCTATTTCGCTTAAAAGCCTTATTCTATAAGGCTTAGACACCAATCAGTTGTTTATGATGATGTCAAAGATACAAATTGAAAGCAAATCACAACATTAATAGTAATGAAAATAAACTCGATGAAGTTGTTTATGATGATGTCAAAGATACAAATTGAAAGCAAATCACAACACAGAAAAAATGATAAAGACGAAATGCTTGGTTGTTTATGATGATGTCAAAGATACAAATTGAAAGCAAATCACAACTTATAATTAATTTTATTTTCTTTTAATATAGTTGTTTATGATGATGTCAAAGATACAAATTGAAAGCAAATCACAACTTTCAATTGGGAGAAAAAAATTGATAGGCAGTTGTTTATGATGATGTCAAAGATACAAATTGAAAGCAAATCACAACTATAAATATTGTAGAAAAATTATTCAATAAGTTGTTTATGATGATGTCAAAGATACAAATTGAAAGCAAATCACAACTAACGAAAACATATGTAAATATAGATTTTGGTTGTTTATGATGATGTCAAAGATACAAATTGAAAGCAAATCACAACTTAGTAAATGGAAAATTTAGAATGGAAAATGGAAAATTAATTCTAGGAAGTTGACTGAATATTTTGAAACTAGTTCGACACAGATTAGATTAATGACAATAATTTTCAATTCTCAACATGGAAATGGAGAAAGGGGAATTAGTACTAGGAAAATAATCTCAACATTTTGAAACACATTTTCAATTCTCAATTTTCAATTCTCAATTTATAAAGCACTATCTTTGGAAATAGTTTTTCAAATCACAATAAACAAAGTAATACGTTGACAAGCTTAAAATTACATAGTTCGACGAATTTAGATATTTACTCCGCATCGGGCGAAACCGAGCTTGAATTGCCGTTGGTTTCGAGCGGAATCAGTGCAGGATTTCCATCGCCAGCTATGGATTTCATTGATTTAAGCATTGACCTTAACAAACAACTCATAAAACATCCATCAGCCACATTTTATGGTCGAGTAAAAGGCCAATCGATGCAGGATAAGGGTATTCACGATGGCGACCTTTTGGTAATTGACAAAAGCCTTGAACCCATTGATGGCAAAATTGCTGTTTGCTATATCGATGGTGAATTTACCGTAAAAACAATAAAACTCGAAGCTGGCGTTTGTTGGCTTGTTCCTGCAAACGAAAACTATCAACCCATAAAAGTTACGTCCGACAACGAACTCATTATTTGGGGCATTGTAACACACGTTATAAAATCGTTCTAATGTTCGCACTTGTTGACTGCAATAATTTCTACGCTTCGTGCGAAAGGGTTTTTCGTCCCGATTTGGTTGGAAAACCAATTGTTGTACTGTCGAATAACGATGGTTGCGTCATAGCTCGAAGTAACGAGGCAAAGGCTGTTGGCGTTCCAATGGGAGCACCAGCATTTGAGAATGAAGACCTTTTCAAAAGACATAATGTTCAGGTCTTTTCGGCAAATTTTGCGTTATATGGCGATATGAGTAATCGGGTAATGAACATACTTAGCGAATACACTCCCGAAATAGAAATTTATAGTATCGACGAAGCATTTTTGCAATTAGAGGGATTTGAGCTTTTCGATCTTCAAAACTATGGCGAAGATATGCAACGCCGTGTTACCAAATGGACTGGAATACCTATTAGCGTGGGAATTGCTCCAACAAAAGCACTAGCTAAAGTAGCAAACCGAATAGCCAAAAAATATCCCGAAAGGACAAAAAGCACCTACATTATCGATAGCGAAGAAAAACGAATAAAAGCTCTTAAATGGCTAAAAGTAGAAGACGTTTGGGGAATTGGCCGTCAACATGCTAAACGCCTGCAAGCAATTGGAGTAAGAACCGCTTACGATTTCACAATGCTTGATGATGCTTTTGTGAGAAATCAAATGTCGATTGTAGGATTACGATTGAAACACGATTTACAAGGAATTCCAACCATAAAAATGGAAGAAATACAGGCAAAACAAAGCATTGCCACAACTCGAACATTCGAACGAAACTATACAGAGCTTAAAGATATAAAAGAACGTGTTACAACATTTGCGATTTCTTGTGCCGAAAAGCTAAGAAAACAAGGCTCGAGTTGTAATTCCTTAATGGTTTTTATTCACACCAATGGACATCGTAAAGACCTTCCACAATATAGTCGCAACATTGTTGTGAGATTACCTTTTTCAACAAACTCGAGTATTGAATTGGCGGCCTTTGCAGTAAAAGCTTTGGAACAGATTTTTAGAGATGGTTATCGTTACAAAAAAGCAGGTGTAATTGCTATGGATTTCACACCCGAAAGCGAACGACAACTAAAACTGTTTGACGACAGAAATGTGAAACATATTCCATTAATGAAAGCCGTTGACAAACTAAATGCAATGTATGGACAACAAAAATTAAGACTAGCATCGCAAGACATAAAGAAAGTTTGGAAGATGAAACAAGAAAGGTTATCGCCACGCTATACGACCAATTTGAATGACATAATAACCATTAATGCATAATGTGTTTCCATTCGCAACAATCGAAAACGGCACAAGAACTAAAACAACGGTTCGGCGTTACATTTAAAGACGAAAATCAATTTTCGCCAGCCTTGTACAATGGTTTTCAATATCCTAAAACACCCGTAATTACAAATATTGAATCGGACACAATTCAATTATTTAACTGGGGATTATTACCACATTGGGCAAAAGACACAACTATTCGCAAAAGCACACTCAATGCACGAATTGAAACATTAACCGAAAAACCATCTTTTCGTGATGCAATTAATAAACGTTGCTTAATCCTTGTTGATGGATTCTTTGAATGGCAATGGCTCGATCCCAAAGGGAAAAACAAACAAAAATACCAGATAACCTTACCCAATAATGACGCTTTTGCCTTTGCTGGACTGTGGAACGAATGGACAGATAAAACAACCGGTGAACTAATTAAAAGCTATACAATCATTACCACCGAGGCAAACGAGTTAATGAGCCAAATTCATAATTCTCAAAAACGAATGCCATTTATCTTAAGCAAAGAAAATGAGTTTGAATGGCTAAAAGGAAAACAAATACAAATGGTCGATTTAGAATTGAAAGCGTTTATGGTTTAATTTAATAAAACACACTCCCGCCGACACAATCGCGCGATGCTCCGGTAACCGATTTCAAGCAATTAACTTCACCACGCATTCGCAATAAACCAAGAAAAGCAAAGATTATAGCTTCTTTGAACTGAATAGTATTATCGTCGGGAATAACAATTTGAGCTTTTGAGTGTTTCTTAAAAAGAGAAATAAGGAAACCATTATAAGCACCACCGCCAGTAATCAAAACCGATTGATTTGGTTTAACACAACGCGACATTTGAATAGCAACATGCTCGCAAAAGGTTCGTAAGATTTCGGGAATCGTAAGATTATAAGAGTCTATTAAAGGTAGAATTTCTTTTAATACCCATTCTTTCCCAAGAGATTTAGGTGCTTGTTTTGAATAAAATGCTAGTTCATTTAAATCGCGTAAAAGATCATCATTAACAACCGATTGACGTGCAATATAACCACCTTCGTCAAATTCCTTTCCTATTTTTCGGGTGTAATGATTAAGTACAATATTTACAGGACAAATATCATAAGCCAATCGTTTACCCAATAGCTTTGTCGAAATATTTGCAAAACCACCTAAATTCAAACAATAATCGTATTGCGAGAACAATAATTCATCGCCAATTGGAACTAGCGGAGCACCTTGTCCTCCAAGAGCTACATCTAAAACACGAAAATCGCAAACGGTAATTATTTCAGTTTTAGCAGCAATACTTGCTCCTGAACCAATTTGTAATGTTAACGAATGCTGTGGCTGATGAAAAATAGTATGACCATGAGACGCAATAAACTCAGGCTTTATATTCAACTTATTATAAAATTGCTTTGCCTCTTTGCCCAAGAATGAACCAAATTCATTATGAAATAACAATAAATCGATAGCAGAAAAAGTTTCGGCTTGCGATAATTTATTTCTCATCTCGGTATTATATGAAACCGTTTTACCCGAAATAACGTTATAGCCCCAGATATTTTCTTTTTTTTCAAATTCAACAAGACACAAGTCAAGACCATCGAGTGATGTGCCCGACATAAGACCTAAACAAACTACTTTAGAATTTGAAAGCAAAGTATCCATGTTACTAATTATTAAAAGTGAATTTCTATACAAATAAACAAAAAATACAACAAACTACTAACTATGTGTAAAACCAACACGAAACGACATAAATCCGATTAAAAATATTTTGGTCTTGTTCAAAATTTATGTAATTTCACCGAGTTTTATATGTATATAAAAAACATTACAAACGAATTAAATTTTAAATATCTAGGCATGAAACGTTTATTACTAAAACTAGCAGCAATTGCATGTTTTTTCTTAACTTTTGGAATAGCAAAAGCACAAGGTCCATTTACCGATGAACAAAAAAAACTTATTGAACAAATAAAGAAAAAAATGGACGAAACTGAATTAGGTTTACTAGCTGAATCGGACGTAACGTTTGGTGAAGCAAAATCAATTCTTGAAAATGTATCGGCCGAAGATTTGGAAATTGAGAAATTATTCATGAAAGGAAGTACTCCTAAGGCTGAGAAAAAAGCAGTAAACGTAAAACGCAATAGAATAGAAGCTGCAAAACTATATGAAAAAGGATATAATATGGTTTTCGAAGCTTGTGAGTCGCGACTAAAACAAATAAAATTCCCCGACGATGCAAAACAAACAAAATCAAAAGAGATAAGCAGTTTGGCGAATGAAACAATGACTGGAGCAGTTACCAAAGGTGACGACTATAAATATTTAAAAGATAAAGATCTTGAAACACTTCGTTACGACGATTTAAAATCAAGAATTGAAGGAGTAAATAAACTATTTATCGAAGGAATTAACTCGGAATTCGATGCTTGGAAATTATATTTTGGTCAATTTGCAGCAGAACCAGAACCAACAGCAGCGAAACCAGCTGATTCAACAGCTACCGTTGCAACAGAAACACCAACGGAAGCACCCAAAACAGAGGTTACAAGCACAGAAGTTACTCCTATTCAGTCTACAGAAAATTCGGATAAGATTTCAAACGGTTCAGTTACAACACTTCCAAATCAACAATCGTCTACGTCAGAAACAGTAAAAAGCGAAACAGTAACAAACAATATTATTTCTGAAAAAGCAAAAGAAGAAACTCCAGTTGCTCAAACAACTGCAGCTAAACCAAGTAGCACGACTAAAACAACAAGTTCAAAATCGAAAACAACAAGCAAAGCTGGTTCAAAAGGAGCTAAATCAGCAAAAGTAGAAACAGTATCTACCGAAACTACTACTACCGTTACAGAAACAACTTCTGATGCAACTTCTGATGCAAGCACAGCAAGTACAGAAGCAACTCCCAAAGCATCGAAAAAATCATCAAAGAGAAATGCTGGTGGTTCAGGAGAAGCTTTAGAAAGTTCAACAAACTCGAAAGGAACTGTTTATATGGTTCAGCTTTTAGCTATTCAAAGAGGAAAACTTTCATCATCGGCTAGAAAACAACTTTATTCTGGCGATAAAAAATTATACGAAGATTTCGAAAATGATTTATATAAATATCGCGTAGGAGAATTCACTTCTGAAGACGAAGCTATTAAATTTAAACAAGAATATGGCAAAGGCTGTTTTGTCTTAAAATTAATAGAAGGTAAACGCCAAATGGATTATATCAATAAATAAAGATATTACAATTTTCAAGAGAGCCTCCAAATTAACGTTTGGGGGCTTTTCTTTTTTTTACCCTATTTTGAAACAAAACTGCACAAACAATACTCTTTGTTATTTCATTATTCTCTATATATTTGCCATTATAAAAAACAGAAATTAAAGCATTTAAATAATAGATAAAACGATGAATCTTCAGTTAAAACAATTCTATTTTATTCTAATATTTTCAACAATTAGTATATCGCTTTTCGGTCAAACATCAATAATAGAACAAGAAAAGGGTTTCAACTTCGAAGGAACAAACTTCAAACCGTACAATTCGGAAAAAGAGTTATTACAGTTCAAACAACTATTTGCCGAATACACATATAAAAAAAATGCAAAAAGAGCATTAAGCGGAATTGTAACATTACCCGTTGTAGTACACGTTATTTCAAATGGCACCGTTGGACAGGTTTCTGACGTACAAATTCAAAATGGGATTACATATCTAAACGAAGCATTTAGCGGAACGGGCCATTTCAATACAAGCATAGAAACTAACATTCGATTCAAATTAGCACAACGCGATCCTCAAGGAAATGCAACAACTGGCATTACACACAACGAATCGATATATACAAGCATGGACATGCAAAACGGCACTGATGGCAAACCTATTGACGACCAGCATGTAAAAAACTTAAACAGATGGAATCCCAAAGATTATATCAACATTTGGATAGTAAGTGATGTGCACGAAGGAACGAATACGAGCGTTGCTGGTTACGCATATTTACCCGGAGTTTTAAATGCTGACATAAACAGAGATGGGGTTGTGATGGAATCAAACTATTTTGGTAATTCTGCCGAAAACACATCTGTTTTAATTCATGAAATTGGACATTATTTTGGACTACTCCATACATTTGACGGTGGTTGCACAAATAACAATTGCACCGTTGACGGTGATGGAATGTGCGATACTCCCCCATCAACTTTCGACAATACCTATAGTTGCTCAATTAATAAAAACTCGTGTAATACCGATGCAAATGACCCGTCGCTATTAAATCCATTTCGCCCGGTAACATTAGGTGGTTTGGGCGATGTGATTGATATGAAACAAAACTTCATGGACTATAGTTACGTCAACTGTTATCAATCGTTTACCCCAAATCAAAGCACCCGAATGTACGATGTAATTGATAAAATCCGTATCGACTTAGTCAATTCTCTTGGACTTTATCCTTGCACATCGAAAATTCAGCTAGCAATATCATGGCCAACTGGTTCAGGAAATGCAGGAAACCCAATCACAGTTTCAAATAATACAACAGGTGCAACATCATACAAATGGTTTGTTAATGGTATTGAAACCAGCAATTCAAAAACATTAAACTACACACCAACAATCAGTGGACAATATCACATTAAATTATTGGCACAAAACACAGACAAATATTGTGATGTAAGCGATTCGAATGACGTTCAAATTATATGTCCCGTTGTTGCTAATTTTACTAATAGTTCTTTACAAGTTAATCCGAACCAAACGGTTTCATTTATAAATACATCAACAAATGCAAGTAGTTTTGAATGGTATGTTAATGATGTATTAAATAACACAAAAAACAATTTCGACTTTTCAACAACAGATCCAGGAATATATAAAATTAGTTTAAAAGCAAGTAATGGAAAATGCACAGAAATGGCTTATGATGCAATGATTACCGTCTCAAAACCGAGCAATTCATTAACTGGCTTTCCCAACTGGCAACTTGTTCCAAGTAATTCCACTAAAGTTTCCAATATCGATTGGACTACGAATCCAGTTTCTGTTTCACAATTCAATAAACCATTAAACAATGCATTTGCTGGTTTAGCAGTTCCTGGTTTTAGCGATTGTGGAGAATTCTTATTCTACGTTCTGTATAATGGTATTGCAACCGATACAAAAGCATTGAATATTTATTCCAAAGATGGAACATTACTAACTCCCAAGGGTGGTTTAAATGGAGTAAGTGGCGAAATGCAAGTTATTAGAATACCTGGTCAAAGTAATGATTGGTACGTAATTTACAAATCGTGGATGAGTAATGGTTTGAACCCTAGTAATTGGAAATATACACAAATACATTATACTGGTGGTAACGATTTTAAAATAGTAAAGCAAGACGTTCCTTTATATACAGATAAAACTTTAGGTACAACATCAACTTATACATATGCAGCTGCAGTATCACGAACTGTTGATGGAGATTCGAGTAAACAATATCTCTATTTAATGGAACGTGTCACTAATAATGTAAACATAGCCATTCATCGTTACATTATCGACAAAGATGGCATTACCTTCAATAAAGGTACAGGAACAATAAATTATGGTTGGCATAATTACAGTGTATCAATGACTTCGGCAGAATTAAATGCCGATGAAAGTATTTTAGCAATTACGTCTCGTTCATACAACGCAAACGCAAATGACATTACTCTAATTGATTGTAAATATTTTGATAATGTCCTACCTCATTACAAATTAATAGCTCTTGAGAATCAATTACTTTTCAATAAAACAACAAATCAATGGGTCGAAGCACAAACCTTAGCACCAAACATAGGGAATAGTATTTCTTACTTAGAATTTAGTCCCAATAGTGCATTTCTATTTTGCTTAAGTGGGGGAAATACAGGCAATGCATTTTTAACTCAAATTGATGTTTCGGGTGATGTATTTTCGAAAACAAAACTACAAATTAGAACTCGAATGAAATCGAATTTAGCATATCCAAATGATAAATCTGGAATGTATGATATTTGTTCCTCGTATGATGGAAATTTATATTTTGTAAAACAGAATAAAACAAGTTTATTTGTTATACCCAAAGATACAGCCAATAATTACTTATATCAGAATTTAACTACAGGTGATTTTGACTTTAGTACAACGCAAACACCTAATATTGCTTATAATAACGGAACGACAATAGGTGAATTACCAGACCAAATTGATGGATACGATTACCTTAAGCAAAATACTATTGGAACCGATATTGCAATAAAAACAATTGATTGTAATGGACTTTGCTCAAGTAAAAAAGATACGATTGAAATACTAAATGCATCGACCCATGAAATTATTAATCGCTTTGCAACAGCCAATTGTAATTCAACCATTCATTTTTGTGCAAATTATTTCAAAAAGTATTCGTTAAGAGAAGCTAGTACTGGAAAAGTAGTTGAAAATGCTATTGTTAATGGAATAATAAATTATCCCGCAAATCAAACAACATTTACCTTTTTACCTGAAACAAATTGTGGAAGTACATGCAACAGTAGCGATGCAGCTTTAACATCAGTAACTCAAACCTGCAAAGGCAAAGAAATACTGTTATCATTAACAATTAAAAATAATGGATTAGATGCTGTTTCTGCAAATATGCCAATTAGTATTTATAACAATACGATAAGCATTGCCTCATTACTA
>Ga0302286_10001056_pt1 | contig 20957 bp, 15 predicted proteins | sample III_Fen_E2_3_FD_198765 | JGI IMG/M metagenome (GOLD analysis project Ga0302286, IMG submission 198765) | Peat permafrost microbial communities from Stordalen Mire near Abisko, Sweden - III_Fen_E2_3 | ecosystem: Environmental > Terrestrial > Soil > Wetlands > Permafrost | place: Sweden: Abisko...
GTTCATAGGGTCAAACCCCCTATGAACCCCCTGGCAACCCCCTGGCAACCCCCTCGCAACCCTAAGGCAACCCACTATCAATCCCCTCGAAAGAAGGAACCAATAATGGAGAAAAAACTTTTTGACGTGCTGCTGAAAGTCGCTGATCGTTCATACGTATGGCTCCAATTTTTTTTTGTATACACGTACAACGAAAATTTCTATCCACAGATTAAATACAAAAGAGGCAAATGATATCGTTTGCCTCTTTTGTGTTTTACAGAATGTTACAATTTATAAAGTCACCCCTGATTTCCAGATCGCGATTTCCCTGTAGTTCTTCTTTTCGTTATTGACCATTTCGCCATTTGCCACGTTTATCAGATAATCCACAAAACGTTCATGGGTATCCTCCATGGTTTTATTTTCTAGTATAACACCCGCATTGAAGTCAATCCAACCCGGCTTATTAGTTGCCAGGTTTGAATTGGTTGATATCTTCATGGTAGGCACAAACGAACCAAATGGCGTGCCCCGTCCTGTTGTGAACAGCACTATGTGGCAACCAATCGAACCCAATGCTGTGGCAGCCACCAGGTCATTTCCCGGGGCACTGAGCAAGTTCAATCCTTTTGTCTGAAGAGTATCACCATACATCAATACATCCTTCACCACTGATTTTCCACATTTCTGTGTACATCCCAGTGACTTTTCTTCCAGGGTAGAAATACCACCGGCTTTATTACCCGGTGAAGGATTCTCGTATATTGGTTGTTCGTTCTTAATAAAATAGTCTTTGAAATCATTGATCAGGTGAACGGTTTTATCAAACAACTCCGGCGTTTCGCAACGGTTCATTAGAATCGTTTCAGCCCCAAACATCTCAGGTACTTCCGTCAAGACTGTTGTACCACCCTGTGCAACCACAAAGTCAGAGAATACTCCCAACAAGGGGTTGGCTGTAATGCCAGAGAATCCATCTGATCCGCCGCACTTCAATCCCACCTTCAATTCGCTGAACGGAACTTCGGTCCGTACATCAGTTGATGCTGCTGCATAGATTTCGCGCAACAAGGCTATTCCTTCTTCAAACTCATCACCCACTTTCTGGGTCTCAATAAATTTCACCCTTTGTGGATCATAATCACCCAGTAATTCCCTGAATGCAGTCAACTGGTTATTTTCACAACCCAACCCAACAACCAGAACACCTCCGGCATTTGGGTGTTTTACCATATTTCGAAGAATCTTTCGGGTATTCTCATGATCCCCCCCTAACTGGGAACAACCATAATTGTGCGGATATGCAACAATCGCATCTACACCCTCCCCATTGGTTTCTTTCTTCAATGCATCAACCAACTGGTTTACCGTCCCGTTTACACAGCCCACTGTCGGAATAACCCAAACTTCATTGCGGATACCAACATCACCATTCTTACGACGGTATCCCTGAAAGGATAAGTTCCGATTGGCAATATCAGGATATTCCAGTGCCGGTGAATAGGTGTATTCCAACACCCCATCCAGATTGGTCTTGATGTTCTTCTCGTTCACCAATCCTCCTTCGGCAATAGCTGTCCGGGCATGTCCAATGGCATATCCGTATTTTACAATAAATTCGTTTTCCGCTAGTTCTTTCAACGCGAATTTATGACCGGCAGGAATCTCATCAACCAGCTTGATTTCAATGCGATTCACGATAACCAATTCGCCCACATTCAACGTTTTTAGTGCTACTGCTACGTTATCTTCTGCGTTAATCTTTAAATATTTGGTCTGCATACTTTTACAACCTGTTTTATTTGAATTACAATTAAAAGCATCGAGCGTTGAGCATCGAGCATTAAGTTTTGAGCTTTAGTTCTATGTCCAGGTCTTACTACCTGCTACCTACTACCTGCTCCTTACCTCTTACTCCTTACCTCTTACTCCTTCTTAAGAAGCAAGTCCCTCGTTTCTTTTCATCTTTTCCAATGGAGTCAATGCAACAGGTTTTTGTCCTTCATGAAGCACCATTTTAACCGTATTCAACATACCGTTTTCCTGGATGGAAACCAAATAATCAGTCACTTTTTGAGTTAACCCAGGAATCTTGTTCAGGTTTTCATCCCATATAAATTTAGCTTCCAAAACTCCTTTAGCCACTTCCTTCAAGTTGTTTGTGCTCCACAATTCAGTCAACAATTCCATGATTGCTTTATCGTCGTTTGGTACAATGGTATCCTCACCACGTTTTCCACCTTTGTAATACGTAATGATGGCAGCCAATCCAAGTACCATTGCCGAAGGCAATTCACCGATTCTATCCAGGTAGATTTTCATTCCCGGCAAGTCACGCGTCTTAAACTTAGGAAATGAGTTCAACATGATGCTGGTAACAAAATGTTTCACATATGGATTCTTGAAACGATCCAAGACATCATTTCCAAACTTTTCAAGTTCTGCTTTAGGCAAATCAAGGGTAGGAAGCAATTCATCAAACATGATTTTCTTTACAAAAGCACCCATCACATCATCCTCAACAATTTCGCGTACAATATCAAAACCAGCCAGGTAACCAACGGGAGCCAACACAGTATGAGGTCCGTTAAGGAGAGTAACTTTGCGATCGTGATAAGGTTTTTCACTTGGCACAAACAGCACATTCAACCCTGCTTTGTCTGCAGGGAATTCTTTAGCTACCGATTCAGGAGCTTCAATAACCCATAAATGAAATATTTCAGCCTGAACCACCATTTTGTCTTCCAGTTGTATTTTTTCTAAAATATCACCGATTGTTTCACGGGGATAACCGGGTACAATACGGTCTACTAACGTGCAATAAACACCACAGGCCGATTCAAACCATACCTTGAAGTCTTCACCCAGGTTCCACAGTTCGATATATTGTTCAATGCATTTTTTTAATTCAGTTCCATTGTGGAAAATCAGTTCACAGGCAAAAACAAACAATCCCTTATCAACTGCACCATCAAATGTCTTAAAACGGTGAAACAACAACTGGGTCAGTTTGCCCGGGTATGAAGTGGCAGGAGCATCAGTCAGTTTACAGGCAGGATCGAATACAATACCGGCTTCCGTTGTGTTTGAAACAACAAAACGCATATCCGGATTTTCAGCCAGCTTCAGGTATTCATCAAATTGTTTATACGGATTCAGTCCACGGCTGATCACGTCAATCAATTGCAGGCTATCCACCTGTTTCCCTTTGTCAAGCCCCTGGAGGTTTAAGTGATACAGGCAATCCTGTTCGTTCAACATATCCACCATGCCGTTCTCTATCGGTTGAACCACTACAACGCTGCTATTGAAATCAGCCTTTTCGTTCATATTCCATACAATCCAATCCACAAATGCACGCAGGAAGTTGCCTTCACCAAACTGAATAATTCTTTCGGGATAACGTTTTACGCTAACACTTTCTCTGTTTAACCTTTTCATATCTTATTTATTTTATTGATTTTTTAAAACACGTCTACCTTGTTGAGATATTCAACAATTACCCCTTCATGACTATCAATTCAAAAAGCCAGGAAGCTAAAATTTCTTTTATTTAATCGTGATATGGAGAAGAGGGATTTTCTCCACAATAGCAAAGTGATGAAACCCGCTGAAGGCTTCCCCGAGTGTTAGATAAGGATTTTTAAAAGAAGCACAAAAGTAGTAAAATACACCTGTTTCTGAGTGGAATTTTTGACAATAATAGTGTAATAATTGGTATTAGCTATCAATTTGAGAATCATTTAAAGAAATTCCAACAACAAACTGTCTACGCACACGGCACTTCGGAGAAATGGTGAACAAATCTCTGTTCCCCCAAGAGAAGAACAGACAGTAATGATGAACCGCTAACTTAAGCAATAGTTTGATACAATCTTATTTTATTTGGCTACTTGTCTATGAGAATAGAGGCGCTTTTCCAGATGCAGAAAACATAAACCTTTATACCACCATAAAAGGATCATCAAAAGCATATCCCATTCTCCAAACTTTTCAAACATCCAAACTCTTCAACCTTAAAACAAGAACACAGATTATCTGTTGAACAGGAATAAATGCTTTATCGTTGAGATAAAAGAAAACCCCTACAAGTCATTCAACCTGCAGGGGATTTTCATATGTAAATTCCTTTACTAATTACAGTTTCAAATCCTGCACTTTCAATGCGAGATTTCCTCTTACGTTAGCCTGGATACGAACTGCACCAGGGACTAAACTTAAGCTTGTTACACTTAGGGTATTCAATTTCCCCTGCAGGGTCACACCGTTATAGATCGGATAATTGCTTAGTAACTGATTGACATCAGTCTTCATCTTATCAATATTCTCTTTCACCGGATAGGTCAGGAATGGAGCAATCTTTTTCAGGATTAGGCCATGCATCAACCAGTTGGCCGATTTAATCAAAGCACTTTTTGTTTTTACATCAAATTCAGGTTCGGTAATTTCAACAGCTAGTTTTGTTGGATTATACACCAGGTTACCTGTAAAATAAATCCGCCCTTTGTATGAACCGGTCACATCGGCTATAAACATGGCCTTTCCTTCACTCCCAAAGATGGACAGATCGGTAATGATAATAGTCTTGCCTCCTTCATTAAAAGTTTTGTTTACCAATTCTTTTTTAGCCATTTCGGATATTTTGTCAAATGTAACGTCAGCTCCTACATTCAGATTAAATTGTTGCGCCGGATGGTTGACAAATTTAAAAGCAGGTAGGGCCACAGGAGCATTCGTTGTGGGTTGGGCACCCATAAACGATTCAATCTGGGCATACAGGGCAATGGCAAGATTCAGTTTATTCCCCGTAGTGGTAAATGGAGACACATAAATATCCTTTGGAGTAATACGGATCCATAAATCATTGGCGGCATTGGCATGAATGGGTTTTTGAACTTCATTCCATGCCTGTGAAACATACTTCTTTAAATCGATGGATTCTGCCAATGTTTTGTCAATTTGTTCAGAAATCAATTTATCGCAACGCGACAATGCAAAACTCGCAATAGGTGTTACCGGTACTGTCACTCCGACAACGTTCAGCTTAGGCGCTTCAATCCATTCATATCCAGAAGAAGCTGTTTTAGCTACCAGTTTCCAGTTCTTATCCAGGCTGATAGTGGTTTTATAGGTAAGTGCAATACTTCCTGTTGCTTCATAATGATCACCTACCGTATAGCCAAATTTCTGTACCTGCCATGCAAAACGGGTCCATACTTTCAACGGAACACGATATTCAATAACATTGTTATTGATGGTAAAAGTAAAGTTCTGTACCTTCCACACTTTTACAGCCAGATCCTTATCGGAGATCTTAGTTCCTTCAAAGATAATCCCATTCGTCATTTTTTTATTGATTGCTGACTCCAGCTTCTTTACATCAAGTTCAACCTGTAAAGGGAGTTCAGATAACGCGGGGGAAAGGTTGGAGGGTAAATACGACTCTTTCGGTTTTTCAATTTGCAAAGTCTTGCAGGCTGAAAACAATAACGCAATAAAGGCTATTGATAAAATAATGTTTAGCTTTTTCATTTCTGTAAATATATTATTCAATTAATTCATTCGGTTTATCTGATTTTCAAACAGGTCAATTCATCAAAACAGATATTCAAAAAGTTAATGTGTATAGCATCTTTCTTGAATACTGAATTGGATTGCAAAATTAACGTTTTTAGTTTAGATAAAGAAAGAACTAGTGTTAAACAATGACATACTTACAGGAATGAAATCAGGATTGTCCGTTTAGGAGTATTTGTGGTTGGCAATTACTTTTTTTAAGAAATAATCATATGCTCTTTCGAAGCAGGTGCATCCGAACATATGAAATAAAGTTATATTCAATTTTAGTACAGCCTGATTTTTGATACATATTTTCTTGTATTTGAAGATGCAAAGGAAAATATTGCCTTTCAAATGATCCTTCTATACACTAATTAATATGTATGCTTTTTTCGGAAGTACCGAACAATTTCTTAAATTGAAATCTTGCTGACAGAGCAAGCGTACGAATAAATGAAGTGAGTATTATTGGATAATCTTCTATTGCAATGGATTTTGACTCTGTAAACTCGATCAGGAACATATCGTTTGTGCCATTGAATAAAGACGCTTTAAACCGGACATTGATCAGAGTATCGTCGATACGTTTTAACTTGACATTTTCTTCGTTGACTGATTCTCCTTTTAGAACATCAAGTATAGCGACTTTAAATTGGGGTCCCAATACTGTTTCTAGTTTACGGTTCGTATAGTACCCAAATGTCTTAATTCTCAGCATATAAGTTGCTGCTTTATTGATGTCGACAATTTCAGCGTCTCGATTTATAACAATACAGCCAGTTGGCATATATTTCAAACCATCAAGTTTACCTTGAATTTGTCCTGGTGCAGATTGTGAATGGTTCATAATGGCTTATTTATTTAATGTTAATATCCATTTTGAAATAATTAAATCAATTTAGTTGAACAACCTATATATATTTTACGTTATAATTGATTATTTTTTTTCAGTTATTGAATGTGTGAAGTTAATAATTTATTCCGGATTACAATAATTCTTTCACATATAATTTCCTGAATAATCATCAAAATGCTATCATCAATAAGATTGTATGTGGTTCACCATGGAAACCTCATATTATTGAATGAATCAATAATATACTTTATTTCAATCATATACAAAAAAACAAACAGAAAAACGCTAATGCATTTCTTTAGCCGGCTGGTATAATTTGATAAAAAAAGTGATTAAATATTTCACATTACCAGCAAAATATTTAACCACATTTATGTTAATATAAGTACAAATATTATTATTTCAAAAGGGCATAATCAATGACCTCCATAATATCATTCACATAGTGGAATTCGAGTCCTTTGAGATATACCGGTTTAATTTCATCAATATCTTTTTGGTTATCGGCACAAAGAATGATATCCGTTATACCGGCACGTTTAGCAGCCAGTATTTTTTCTTTAATTCCACCAACAGGAAGCACTTTCCCTCTTAATGTTATCTCACCGGTCATGGCCAGGTTCTTCCGAACCTTCCTTTTTGTAAATGCAGATACCAAAGCAGTTGTCATGGTAACACCGGCTGAAGGTCCATCCTTTGGAATAGCTCCTTCAGGAACATGAATATGTACATTCCAGTCTTCAAAAAGTTGACTATTAATGCCCAAATTATCGGCATGAGACTTGATATATTCAAGGGCCAGTATTGCTGATTCTTTCATGACTTCCCCTAAATTCCCTGTCAATGTAAGGTGTGGCGCCTTACTCTTGCTTAGACTGGATTCGATATATAAAATTTCGCCCCCAACCTGTGTCCAGGCTAATCCTGTTACAACACCGGTATAGTCGTTCCCCTGGTATTTATCCCGGCTGTAGCGGGAGGCACCGAGGTATTTCTTCAGGTCCTCTATAGTTAATTCCACATTGTATTTTTCATTGGTTGCAACATGTTTGGCAACCTTGCGCATTAGACCTGCTATTTGCCTGTCAAGTTCACGTACACCCGATTCACGGGTATACGATTCAATCAATTGATTAATTACAGGCTTGGTCAGGGTAAAATCAGTTTCCTTTAACCCGTGGTTTTCAAGTTCTTTAGTAATCAAATGACGACGGGCAATTTCAATTTTCTCTTCCTGGGTATATCCGCTGACTTCAATCAGTTCCATACGGTCAAGCAATGCACGGGGTATGGTGCTGAGATTATTAGCAGTTGCAATAAACAACACTTTCGACAAATCAAAATCTACATCCAGGTAGTTATCGTGAAAGGCCGTGTTTTGTTCCGGATCAAGCACTTCAAGCAATGCTGAAGAAGGATCACCTTTATAATCGGTCGTAATTTTATCTATTTCATCAAGCACAAATACCGGATTAGCTGAATTTGCTTTTTGAATGTTCTGCATGATTCTTCCAGGCAAGGCACCAATATATGTCCTTCGATGTCCACGAATTTCAGCTTCGTCGTGCAATCCACCTAATGACACTCGTACATATTTTCTATTCAAGGCAGTAGCAATGGATTTCCCCAACGAAGTCTTTCCTACTCCCGGAGGGCCATATAAACATATAATCGGTGATTTCATATCCCCTTTCAGCTTAAGTACTGCCAAATGTTCCAGGATCCGGTCCTTTACCGTATCCATGCCGAAATGATCTTTGTTCAGTACTTTCTGGGCATTCTTCAGGTTGAAATTATCTTTTGTAAATTCATTCCAAGGTAAATCGAGCATGGTCTCGATATAATTCAACTGTGTTGAATAATCGGGAGAGTGCTGGCTCATACGTTCAAGTTTCTTCATCTCCTTATCGAAGATCTTAGACGTAGCATCATTCCATTTCTTTTCAGAAGCACGTTCCCTGAAATCAGCTACATCCTGTTCGGGTGAACCACCACCCAGTTCATTTTGGATGGTCTTCATTTGCTGTTGCAGGAAATACTCACGTTGTTGTTGATCTATGCCCTCTTTGGCTTTATTTTGAATCGACATCTTAATTTCAAGTAACTGCGATTCCTTGTTCAGCAATTCCAACAATTGATATCCCCGGTCGACAACTTCATCTATTTCCAGCAAACGTTGCTTTTCTTTTACGTTCAGACCGAAGTTTACGCAGACATAGTTTATCAGGAATATCGGATTTTCAATATTACGTATGGCAAAAGCCATTTCCGGTGACATAGCACCAGAGTCGTTGATAATATTGATAGCCAAATCTTTGATGGAAGAAACCAGTGCCAGAAACATTTCGTCTGTAGCTTCGGGGATTATATCTTCAACCAAATTTACTTTCGCCTTCATGTAAGGTTTGTTGGATTCCAAATCGCCTAAGTAAAATCGGCGTTTACCTTCCAGAATAACCGTGGTTGTATTGTCAGGCATCTCCAGGATACGGACTACACTGGCAACAGTTCCCATTGGAAAGAGTTGGTCAATAGTAGGATCATCGTGTTTCTTATCAATTTGTGAACAGACACCGATGAGCATATCATTTTCATTCGCTGCACGTACCAGCTTCAGTGATTTCGACCGGGCCACCGTAACAGGAAGCAATACTCCAGGATACAAGACCATGTTTCGCAAAGGAAGTATCGGAAGAACATCTCCGGAGTTAATATTTAATTCTGAAGTGCGTTCATCAAGTGAAATGATAGGAAACATATCCGTGGAACCTAACATATCATCCGAAAATAAATTATCAAAAGGGTTATTCATTAGTAATTCTTGGTTTTTGCTGCCATAATGGCACACGTTCTTATATTGTATTAATTTATGAAATATACAAAACAACTAAACAGCTTATTACAATTGTTTTAGTTTAAATTCTGAACTTCGTTCAGTAGTTATTTCAATTGCTATGCCAAAAATCGTTTGAAAATGATATAAATATAAGTAATTAGCCCTATTTTTGCAGTGTCTATGGTATAGATTTTAAATTTTATTAATTATACAGCGGGTATCTATCAAAAAATCAGTCATAAATGATATTGAAAAGATAGTACTCAAAAACATATATTCGCACGTCGATTTCTTAAAATGAAACATTTAAATTTTTTCCTCTCTCTTACCATCCTGCTTACCGTATCGTTTCATAGCAATGCTTCACACCAATTCCATTTGTATGACTCCGTACCCAATTATCAAAACCTGGACATTTCAAAATTACAATCAGCCATTAAGTCGGAACTGACCGAAGCTACGAATATTTCAGATTCCAAGTCCATGTTTATTAAACAATGGTATAAAAACAACAACTTCCAATTTGTATGGATTGATTTGCCTATAAACACGTATAAAATAGACACCTTGCTCAATTTCATCTCTCATGTCGAAACTCACGGATTGAAACCTGAACAATTTAATTATCCTGAATTATGCTCTACCCGCGAACAACTTAAAAATGAGAAACTCACCTATTCGCAACTGGCAAAATTAGAAATAAAACTTTCGAATACATACATGCAATACTGTGCAGGATTGAAATATGGTTTTATCAATCCGGGCATCTTTGAGGCTTACCATAAATCCATTCAACAGCCCGATTCTGGATTTGTCAGTACCTGTTTTGAAGCGCAAAACACGAACCTGTTACGATTTTTATCACGCATACAACCAAAATCCAAATCGTACCTTTCCTTACAATCTGAAAAAGATAATTACCGAAAATTCGTTGATTCCACTTTTAGGCAAATCCCTTTGCTCAATGAAAAACAAACTATTAAACTAGGTGACACCCATCCCTCATTACCACTTATTGCCAGGCGATTAATGATAACAGGCGTACTAAAGTACGATCCGTCATACAGAACCACCTATCAGACTTTCAATCGCAAACTGCTTTATGCAGTGAATGTTTTCCGTATTAAAACGGGATTAAAGATTGACGAGGAAATCGGGAACAGTACGATCAGTGCCTTAAATATGACTTTCGCAGAATACTTGAATAAAATTGATGTGAATCTGGAACGGTTGAGATGGGTTCCGTTTTCTTCCCCCGGCAAAAAATACATACGTGTCAATGTGGCAGATATGACACTAAATGCATTTAAGAACGATACTATATCCTTATCTATGAGGGTTTGTGTAGGAAGGCCCAAAAACATGACCCCGTTATTACAAAGTAGAATCTTTGAACTGGTAATCAATCCCACCTGGACAGTCCCGAACAGTATTATCATTAAGGAAATTGCTCCTATTGCACGAAAAGATAAATCCTATTTTGAAAGGAACCATATCCGGGTTTACCTGCAGGGTGCAGAAATAGATCCTTCAACGGTTGACTGGACTAAAGTAACCATAAACCATCAGCCTTATAAAATGGTACAGGATTCAGGAAGTGCCAATTCCCTGGGACGTATAAAATTCAATTTTAAAAATGCTTTCAGTGTTTACCTTCATGACACTAATTCGAAAGGAGCATTCAGGCATCACGACAGGGCAATCAGTCATGGTTGCGTACGGGTAGAAAAGCCGCTTGAATTACTCAATTTTTGCTTTCCGGATCTGAAACCTGAATTTAAAGCTCAAATTGAAAAGAATGAACTATTAAAAGATAAGGTAAGGAATTCAATCGATTTGAATGTAATCAGTAAAAGCGGGAAAGCCTTATTAAAAAATAACCCAAACAGCATGAAAATTAAGAGACTTGAATTGATAGCTACTATCCCGATAGTAATAGACTACGAAACCTGTTTTCTCAATTCGAGAGGAAGAATACAATTCAGGAACGACATTTACAGATTGGACAGCCTGTTACGTAAACAACTGACAGATTACAGCCTCAAAGATCGATAAATTCTCATGTTATTCGATAAAACAATTGCATTCAGGTGAATTATTCATATACGGTTTTTACGACTTGAAGTTTTGCCCGAATGCTTTGGCTGTCATCTCTTCAATTGTTACCTTCCATACTTTCACATTCACCAAAGCCGGTTTTGAATACTTAAAAGGCCTGTCGGTATAGTTTTTCATAGTAATGTTCATGGCTGCTTCTTTTTCCGACAGATCCGTAATAAATGACACCCGCCCTTTACAGACAACACTTTTTGCATTCATGCTGTAACTGCATGCCACATCCGGATGCTGGTATACTAATTTACGTTGAGAACAAAAAGTAACACAAATCCGGTTATCTTGTTCCAACAAGCTGATATGTTTGCCTTCCGGTCCTGAATGGAGTATTATTTCACCGGCTGCATATCCAAAATTCATTGGTATTACATATGGCATGCCATCCTCTTCCGTGATGCCAATAAAACACACATCACACTGGCTGATAATCTCTTCAATTTCTTTTTTATCGGTAATTACACTTGTCCTCATAAGTTTTTTTTGAATCACAAATATACTAAAATCGATCCAACATAGAACAAGTGTTATTAATTATCCCCAAAATCATTTTCTTTAAGAATTTATTTGCACACTATTCTTGCTAGTGTGCAAATAATTAATATCTTTGTACAACTTTTAAACAGAAATGATATGAAACAGATATTTATTACATTGGCACTTCTTTTTGCATTTAGCATTGCTGGATATGCCCAGGCAGATAAAATAATTGGTAAATGGAAAACAATTGATGACAAAGATGGTAGTGCCAAGTCAATTGTAACTATTTTCAAAGCTACAAATGGCAAGTATTACGGGAAGATAGAAAAAATGTTCAAGGATTCGGAAAAACTTTGCGCTGAGTGTCAAGGTGCAAACAAGAATCAACCCATATTAGGGATGATGGTTATCAATAATTTAATTGAGAAAGACAATAAACTTACCGGAGGCACAATCCTTGATCCAAAAAACGGGAAAGAGTACAAATGCAACCTGAGTTTAGAAAAAGGAAGCGACAAATTAACTGTACGCGGATCGTTGGATAAAAATGGCTGGATAGGTCGGTCACAAACCTGGATACGGGTAAAGTAACCCCTTTAAAGCCTGTTTTATTAATAAAAAGGCCTATTTAGATCACACCCAATCAAGATTTAGTTAAATAATGCTAATACAGCAATAATAGTTACGAAATATGTTGTACAACATAAATCATAGCATTACATTTGCACTGTGTTTTTCATGGTATTAGATTTAAGGTTAACTAAAAGATTGGGTTGTCGTGAGACAACCTTTCTTGTTTTATATACACCACAGAATGAACACACTATCCAAACGACTTTTGACAAGCTCCTCATCCGCGCTTCCCAAAGCAGGTAAAACAATCTGGTGGCTTTTAAAAATCATCCTACCTATTAGTTTAATTGTCAGTTTTCTGCAATACTGGGGAATCATTGCCCAGCTTGCGACCTTACTCTCCCCGGCATTCTCATTGATAGGTCTTCCCGGCGAATCTGCAGTAGTATTTATCACGAGCATTTTCATTCCGCTTTATGGACCGATAGCTATCATATCCACTCTTCCGCTGGATATGCGTGAGATCACTATACTCGCCCTAATGTGCCTGATATCACACAACCTCTTTGTCGAAACAGCCATACAAAAGAAAACAGGCTCTTCGGCGCTTATCATGTTTTTTCTCAGGCTTTGTACTTCCATCATCGGGGCATTTATTCTAAACCGCATCCTGCCGGAACATATCGGATCAAACCACATCGTTCAGCAAAGCCTTGTATTTTCAACTGTGACTGACATGCTGCGAAACTGGATTGTGGATGCCGGGTTTTTATCTTTCAAGATGGCATTTATTATTACCAGCCTGATGATCCTTCAAAGCATCCTGAAAGAATTCAATTTATTGGTCATTATTTCCAGGTTGTTTGCTCCGCTAATGCGTATAATGGGACTAAAAGATGACAGTTCGTTTTTATGGTTCGTCGCCCAAACCCTGGGGCTTGGCTATGGCTCAGCCATTATGCTTGAAGAGGTTAAAAGTAAAACTATCACGCCCGGAAGTGCAAACCTGCTTAATTATCATATTGCAATTAATCATTCTTTGCTCGAAGACACCCTGTTATTTGTTGCCATAGGAGTTCCTGCAGGCTGGATTGTTGCACCCAGGTTTATCCTGGCCATAGTGGTGGTATGGAGCGTGAGAGGAATATCAAGACTTGTATACTCAACAAAAAAAGAAACAATCCTTTCAATGAAAGAATAATGGCATAATCAAAAACCGGACAACCTGTTTTCCTGTGACTGCTTTTATCCTGTCAGCGATGAAGAAACACACCAGATTCAAGGTAATATGAATAAAAACATATATTATTCAATTGTTATTTAATAAACAAACTAGTATCTTTGTGATATTAGAAAAAAAATGAAAGCTCAAACATCCTGCAATATGTCGAATACAAAAAAAATGCTTATCGAGGTTGCCCGTCAACTATTTGCTGCTAATGGTAAAAAAGATGTTACCATGAACGACATTGCCGAAGCATCAAAAAAAGGTCGTCGCACTTTGTATACCTATTTCAACAACAAAGAAGAAATCTATAAAGCTGTCATTGATAAAGAACTCGATCAGATACTCGAACGACTTAAACTCGTTTCTGCTGAAAAGACCGAACCCGATGAGAAACTAAAGAACCACATACTCACCCACCTGGATGCAGTCCGGTATGCCGTTAACAGAAACGGATCATTACGTGCTGACTTTTTCAGGGATATATTTGAAGTAGAACGCAAGAGGCGCAAGATAGATGTGCAAGAAATCGGCCTTATCCGCTTAATTGTTGCAGAAGGCATTGAGAAGAATATCTTTAAACGTATGGATGTCGACTTGTCCTCTATTATCATTTTCTATGCGATCAAAGGCCTTGAAGTTCCGTATATCCGACAAAACATAAGCTCTGAATTTGAAAAGAATAAAAACAGCATTGTTGAGTTTGTCTTTATGGGAATAAAAAAGAAACAATCCTAGCATTCGTTTCGAATCCTTGAATTGTTTCTTATAAATCTAACTCAGAATATACTGAAAATGACTTGCACGTTTTTTTTACACTTAAAGCCAAATCGGAGTTTAATTAACACCTACTTTCCCAATAGCGCTTGTCTGCTGATAGATAACGTCCCTCATCCTGCAATTGCATTCACACTTCCCGCTTTCCAGCAAACCGCTGCGTAACAACAAATCAAATTCAATCTTGAAGTTTTCGGTGAATATTCCATCCTTCAAATTATCTTCTATCTGCCGTTGCGTCCACCATTTGGTCTGTTCCAGGGTTGATGGATTCAGCTTATATTCTGCCTGCAAGCAGCTGACAAACAAAAAAGCATATTGCTTTTCATTTTTACCTTCCACTGTATAGTTGGACAAATACATGAACCTGAAATTATTAAGGGCATACTTTTTTTCTGCCGATCGTTCCACGCATTTTTCAATGTTTTCACCCATCTTTACATGGCTTGAAATGGAAGTATCCCACATACCGGGTGATTCGGGATCATCCATCGGTCTTTTTTTCAGGAGTACCATACTTTTATCAATCAAAAGCACTTGTACCACAGGATGCATATATTTTTTTTCATCATTCAGGCTGGTCATTTGCTGGATACTCCCAACTATTTTACCCTGATTACTTACAATAGGCCACCACTCCTCTTTTATCAGTTTATAACGAACAATCTGCACCCTGAGGATCTCATATCCTGAAAGAAAAAGCAAGACACACAAATATAAGTTTTGCAGCATTTTCAAATAGAGCGAGTCATGCTGAATAGTAGCATCAATCACCAGGTAAGCAGACACATAAAAAACCATAATTGCAAATAATGCCCAGATAACCCGGTATAGTTCATTGAAATTATTCGACATAGGTATCACGCTCGAGATGATAGCAGTGATCCGTTTTTGGATTTGCTTTCGGAATACAAGAAATATAAACATACACGACAACACAACAACCTCATAGATCAGTTCATTATTGACCAATCGAAATGGAAGCAATGTTTCCAGGCCCGCAAGAATACCTATTGCAACAAATAAAGCCGTAAAGATCAGATGCCAGGTAAAAATCCGGTTATATACGAAATAGACATAAATCAAAAGCACCAACGCAATCGGGAAGGAAATCTTCCAACCCATGCTCATCCCATAAAAATCATCCACTGCCAGAAATATCAGCAGGGGCAACAAATGTAGTACGGGATTAAAGAATGATTCTTTGATCTGTTTTCTCAGTGTTTGCATATTATTAAAACTATATCATCGAATTAGTAAACAAAATAAGAGGAGTATAGTTTAATCTCGACCGGAAAAAGTAAGTTTCATATTAAAAAGACATCATTCTGCTGACATATTTCCCAATAATATCAAATTCAAGGTTGACTGTAGTTCCAACTTTTATCTCGTGGAAGTTGGTATGTTCGTGCGTATAAGGGATGATTGCAACCTGAAAGCTGGTATCGGTAGGGTTACAAACCGTTAGGCTGACTCCGTTTACAGTAACCGAACCTTTGTCAACAGTCGTATACCCACGTTTTGCCATCACTTTATCAAAGGGATATTCGAACGTGAAGTACCAACTGCCTTCCGCTTCCTTAACCTCGGTACAGGTAGCGGTCTGGTCAACATGACCCTGTACGATATGTCCATCCAACCGGCCATTCATAAGCATGCTTCGTTCAAGGTTCACCTTGTTGCCGGGGTGCAATTCGCCCAGGTTGGTACAACCCAATGTTTCTTTGATCGCAGTTACGGTATAGGTATCTTTTGTCTTCGACACGACAGTCAGACACACCCCGTTATGCGCCACACTCTGATCAATAGTGAGTTCATCTGCAAACGAACACGACATGGTTATGTGGAGATTTTCTTTTTCTTTTCTAAGTGCAACTACCGAAGCAGCTTCTTCTATTATTCCTGAAAACATAATGTATATTTACTATTTTACTATTTACTATTTACCATTTCTTAGCTACTAACTACAAACCAGCAACTACATTCTACCTACTATCTACGATCTCGAAATGCTCTTCACTCCTTTCACAACCCTTATCTTCTTAATGATTCCTTCCAAGTCATGGGTATCGTTCACCATAATGGTTAGATTCCCTGTAAAAAGCCCTGCATTCGAATCAATTGAAATCGAGCGCAAAGATATGTTTTTCTCTTTGGAAATCAAAGAGGTAATATTTGTAACTATACCGATATCGTCGTGCCCTACGATTCGTAAGGTAATCGGGTATTGTGATCCAATGGATTTTCCCGACCAGCGGGCTTTCACAATCCGGTAGCCAAAACGGGCAATCATCTGAGGTGCATTGGGACAATCGGTCTTGTGGATCTTGATCCCTCCGATCACTGAAACAAACCCAAAGACATCATCCCCGTAAATCGGGTTGCAGCATTTGGCCAGTCTGAAATCAACCCCTTTCAGGTCTTCTCCGATGACCAGTACATCGTCTTTCCCTGCCGGCTCGTTGGAAAGGATCTCTTTGGAGAACGAATCCGCCTTCCGAAGTTCAGAAAATTCGGTAATCGTAGGCTTGTCCAAGTCCAGGTAAGCATCCCGTACTACGAGCATGTCCAGCTTTTCGTGGGCTATCTCCTGATAAAAGTCACTGACTGTCGTAAACCCTTTCTTCTTTGCCAGCCTGGATATCTTCCCATCATCCAGTTCAATCTTCCAGTTTTTGAAGCGACGGATAATGGTTTCCCTGCCCATTTCAGCATCCTTGAATTCAACCTCTTTCAAGGCTTGCCGGATCTTTGTCTTGGCTTTCGAAGTAGTGACGATATGCAACCATGCCGGACTTGGCTTTTGGGTAGGCGAAGTAAGCACTTCCACCTGGTCGCCGTTATTCAGCGCATACTTAATGGTCATGTTTTTCCCATTTACCTTGGCTCCTACGCACTTGCATCCCAATGCTGAGTGTATCGAAAATGCAAAGTCAAGTGCAGTGGCTCCCTTGGGCAACTTATGCAGGTCCCCGTTGGGTGTAAACACAAACACCTCCTTGTCGTACAGGTTCAATTTGAACTCATCCATAAAGTCAACGGCATTCAATTCAGGGTTTTCGAGTATCTCCCGGATACTTTTCAACCATTCGTCCATGCCTGACTCACTCTTTATACCTTTGTACTTCCAGTGGGCAGCCAACCCTTTTTCCGCAACCTCATCCATCCTGACTGTCCGTATCTGCACCTCTACCCACCGGCCTTCAGGTCCCAGCACAGTGGTATGAAGACTTTCGTACCCGTTCGTTTTAGGAATAGAGAGCCAGTCTCGCAGACGTTTTGGGTTCGGCTGGTACATGTCTGCCACAATGGAATAAGCCTGCCAACAGGCAGCCTTTTCTTTATCCAATGGCACATCAAAAATGATGCGGATAGCAAACAGGTCGTATATGTTTTCAAAAACAGTATTCTGCTTTTTTATTTTATTATAAATGGAGTGGATGGACTTTGTACGTCCCTTGATTTCAAACTTAAACCCTATTTCCGACAGTTTTTCTTTCAACGGAGAGATAAATTCAGCAATAAACTGATCGCGTGATCGCTTGGTCTCGTTGAGTTTATGGGCAATTTCCCTGTAAATATCACGGTTGGTATGCTTTAAGGACAAGTCTTCCAGCTCGGTCTTCACAGCGTATAGTCCCATACGATGAGCCAACGGGGCATATAGGAACGATGTCTCACGGGCTATGTTCTGGCGGCTTTCTTCCGGGAACATTTCCAACGTACGCATGATTTGCAGATGTTCGGCAATAATAATCAGGATCACCCTAACATCCTCCGCAAAGGTCAGGAACAGCTTCCTGAAGTTCTCTGTTTCCAGGGAGGCATTGCGTTCATACAACTCTCCCACCCGCATCATTCCTTGTATGATAGACGATACCTGCGTGTTGAAGGTGGTTTCTATTTCTGCCACACTGAGTTGCTTGTTTTCGACCAGTTCATGAAAAAGAACGCTTAATACGGCTGCTTTCCCAAGCCCGATTTCTTCCAGTATGATCCGGACAATCTTCATTTTATCCGATATGGATCTTCCCGGTGCTTCCCCTTCTTGTGGGTAGAGGGCATAATAGCGCTTAATGATCCCCCTCAGTTCTTTTCGCTCTTCAAAGCTGAATAAAGTTGGATATAAACGCAGCAATTCCCGATATTGTACCCGGAATGATAACTTGGTTGACGTATTCATAATTCGGTCGATAGGAAAAGTAAACAATAAAACTATATAATTACGGTTGAAACGAACTACAAGTAATTAACAATTAATAATTCATAATTCATAATGAACATCAACAGATTGCAGGCAAGAAAATAATTATAGGTGATCGGTAATTTTTTACATCCCGTATCCCTGTCCTGATTCTTATTCCTTTTTTATTCTTTTTTTTCATCTCCTCACTCCTCATCTCTCATTCCTCATTCCTCATTCCTCATCTCTTACTCCTTACTCTTTGCTCCTTACTCCTTGCCCCTTCTTCATTTCCCTGCAAAGATACGACACAATATTCAAATGTTATAAATTCCAGTCTAAAAAAGCGTAAAAATCCGCAGGTATAGATAAAAGAAAACACAGAAATATTTCCCTTGGTAAGTTACTATTGGATTTTCTTTTCTAAATTTGCAAAATTGTAAATAAACGCAAGGCATTTTATCCTTTATTAAACCCTGAACTATCCCGTAACACTATCATGACACTATCAACCGGCCCAACATTCATTAAACAATACTTTCTATCCATTCGACTCAGTGCCGAGGGATGTAATCTATCGGTATTTGACGAATCAGGCGCGCTCCTGTCAACAAAGAAAGTGACGAAGTCAGTATATGCTCTTTCTACCGATGAGATTATTGCCCTAATGACTGAGGAGACCCTACTCAATTACCGGACAGTCCGGCTAATCTGTGAATCAGACTCATATACTTTTATTCCTGCACCCATTTTCAAGAAGGAAGAAGCAGCCGATCTCTTTCATTTTCAATTCAAACAGGTTAAAACAGATCAAATCATACTCAATCGGATTCCAAAATGGGATACCGTGAATGTCTTTTCCATCCCGAAAACAGTGTACAATGCCCTTGCACATGTGTTTCCCGATGCCATCATTGAGCACCATCTCAGTTATTTTTTAAGTGAGTATGTAAAACCCCTGCCCGAAAGTTGTGTTTATATTGAAGTCCGCGGTTCGGTCATGGATGTAGTGGTGATCACAAAAGGAGCCATTCAACTGATAAACAGCTATACCTTTAATACATCCGAGGATTTTACGTATTACACGCTCAACCTGTTTGACAAGTTATCCCTTGATACAGAAAACTGCAACGTAGTTTTATTCAATGGTGAAAAGAATACCGAACTTCAAAAAATGCTTGAACTATATCTGGAGGTGATTAATGGAGAAAAATGAGTAGGTAGTTAGTAGTCGGTAGTGGGTAGAAAGTGGTAAGTAATCTAAAGTTTATTGTTTAAAAGTTATCATGGCAAATCATTCTGTTATCTCTACCTTCTACTACCCACTACCGACTACTAACTACCTACTACCTACTACCAACTACTAACTACCTACTAAAAACTACTAACTACAAACTAAAAATATGCGAATCATTAGTGGACAATTCAAGGGACGGCGATTACAAGTCCCAACCAATATAACGGCACGCCCAACCACCGACTTTGCCAAGGAAGGTTTATTTAACCTGTTGAATAACCGGATTGATTTTGAAGGGATTGATGTGCTTGATCTTTTTGCAGGAACAGGAAGTATCAGCATAGAGTTTGTATCCCGTGAGTGTAAAAGCGTTATCAGCATTGAGCAAAACGAACGGCATAGCGCATTTATCCGCAAGATGTGCACTGAATTAAAGATCACCAATCTATCGCTTATCCGGACGGATGTCTTCAAATTCATAGATAGCTGCCATGCGCAGTTCGATATGATTTTTGCCGATCCTCCCTATGAACTGGTACAACTGGCTCAGATTCCCGATTTGATTTTTGCCAAAAAGCTCTTAAAGGAAGACGGCCTTTTTGTGCTGGAACACTCCTCTAAGAATAACTTCGACCAACATCCTCACTTTGTAGATCACCGGAATTATGGAAATGTAAACTTTAGCTTTTTCCAATAACCGAATCCCTTTTATATACTGAACGCTGACTTATGCAAAGGCATGATCAGCGTTTTTTTCATGGTGTAACGTGAATCTAAAATTGTGCCCACCCAAGCGATTATCATGGCTCGTTTCTATGTTATAGCCTGAAGTAATCGTAGATATTTGATGACTCATTTATTAATCTACAAAAGCTACCATTTTAGTGCCTTGATAATTGTCATTCATTGATCAACTACAGAAATACCCGTATTCCTATTTAAAGGTTCTACCGGATTTGTTGTGACAAAACAGCTAATCTGAACTGAAGATCCTGAAAGACAATTTCTGTCGCTTCATGATTGATGGTGATAGAATGAATTCTATTTTGTGTTCTTTAGCTTTATCAGTTCTGAATCAGTTCATACTTCATAGGGGGTTCCGAGGGGGTTGACAGGGGGTTCATAGGGGCAAACCCC
>Ga0302286_10001057_pt1 | contig 20954 bp, 19 predicted proteins | sample III_Fen_E2_3_FD_198765 | JGI IMG/M metagenome (GOLD analysis project Ga0302286, IMG submission 198765) | Peat permafrost microbial communities from Stordalen Mire near Abisko, Sweden - III_Fen_E2_3 | ecosystem: Environmental > Terrestrial > Soil > Wetlands > Permafrost | place: Sweden: Abisko...
CAGATGAATTCAAACAAATCACAGAAATTGCTTGTACACACCATGAAAAATACGATGGAACAGGCTATTACAGACAATTAAAAGGTGAAGAAATTCCGTTTGGTGGTAGAATTCTTGCAGTATCCGACGTTTTTGATGCAATTACATCAAAAAGACACTATCGGGATAAAATGCCGATAGTAAAAGTTATAGATATTTTAATCAGTGACTCTGGAACTCATTTCGATAGTTGTGTAATTGACAAATTCTTATCAATTAAGCTTAATAAGATTACTGAGGTATTTTTGACAGAGAATCACCTATTGTTAAATGATCAAGATAAATTATATCTATCTCAATATACATTATTAGACCTATTCAATACTATCAATAAAAACTCTAATGAAAAATTAATAAATAAATTCAATTTCTATTACACAGGAATCACTATAGATGCAGTCCAAGTTTAAAAAAATAGTAATACTATTAATACTAATAATTGGGAGTCGAATGTTCACTATCGCCAATGCAGAACCGACTTTTACTACTGATGTTGTCAAAAATGAACAAGCTAACCAAAGTCAAAATGCAATATTTAAGAGAGAATATGCAGATGCTGTAAGTAAATTTGAAAATTTAAATATAAAAATATCATATGTTGATTTTTATACTCTTATAACAAATAACCAAAATAATGATTTTCTTCTATTACTTATTGCAGATAAAACAGCTGAATTAGGATTTTATGACTTATCAAACCTTGCATTCAGCAAAATCGAAGATTGCGATATTGCGAATATTAACACAGATAATATAAAAAAGTTTTATTTCCCAAAGGATTTAATGACTAGGAGTGATACCATCGCACTTGGAGAATTTTATTCAAACATCAACTACAACGACCAAGCAAAAGAAACTATTGATGAATTATCAAAAAACACGAAATATTTAAGTGATTATGATTATGCGAACTATATTATGGCTTTAGGCTATTATAACTTAAATGACATTCCTGCTGCAAATAGATTTATAAATATTGCATCCAAAAGAAATCCTGAAAATATAAGCTATAAAATATTGAAATCAAAAATCATAGCACAATCAACTAAACCCCAAAAAGCAAAAAAAGAACTTAAAGAACTCAATAGTGAAAATATAGAACTTTTCGTATTAGACAACAAGATAAAATCAGCTAATGAATTTGTAAAATACCACACTTCAAAAAAAACTTATGAAAAAGATTTTTATCTAGGGAATTACTATTTTTCAGAAGGAGATTACCCAAAAGCAATAAGAACGCTGCTTAGCAGCATAAGTACAAATAAAAAATTCAACTCTAAATCATACGGAGTTCTAAGTCGATGTTACCTTGATATGGGAGAATTTGACAAAGCACTCGATTGTGCACATAAATCATATAAGATATCAAAAAATAATCATGATGCCCTCCTTACATTAGGAGATATCGAAACCAGAAATGGAAGATATAAACAAGCCTTAAAATATTATAAGTCAGCGAGAAATAATACAAATGGGACGATAGATGCCTCAATCAAGATGGCAATGACTTATAGTAAACTATCAAACATAAAAAAAGCTGATGAAGTATATGAGTCAATACTCGGGAGTACTAATAAATCTTATATAGCATACTATCAAATAGGATTATCTGATTCAAAAAATGAGGTTGGATACTTAAAAAAATCTGTTGAGATAAACCCAAAATTCCAAGATGGATGGATTGATTTGGCTCGTGTAATGATAGAAAAAGGCAATCTTGACTTAGCAGATAAATATTTATCTAACGCTAATTATATTGACGACAACAATTTTAGATATTATTATTATCAAAGTCTACTTAAGAAAAAACAATCAGAACTTAATAATACGAGTAGCATCGAACAAAATAGAGACAATTTAGCAGAAAGTAACGAATAATGAAGTACAACATACTTATTGTGGAAGATCACGAATTAACCAGATTCGGATTAAAAACAACATTTGAAGGTGTAGAATACATCAAAACGATTTTTGAATCAAAATCGGCAGAAGACGCATATTTAATAGCAAAGGAAAATCATATTGACCTTGTTATTATGGACTTAGGTTTACCTGAAGCAGATGGAATAAGTGCGACGAAATATATAAAAAAATTAAAACCGGATACTAAAATTGTAGTCCTGACTTCTCACAGCGATGAAAAAGACGTATTAAACAGTCTGAAAGCTGGTGCAAACGCATACTGTTCAAAAGATATCAATCTTGAGAGACTAATAGAAGTAGTAAGCTCAGTACTAGATGGCGCATCATGGTTTGACCCAAGCATCGCAAACATTGTACTAAAGGCTGCGACAAACACCCAAATGAATGATTGTTCAGATGCGAAATCATTGTATAATTTAACATCTAGAGAAACCCAGATTCTAAAATTAATAACAGAGGGGTTAAGCAACATTGAAATAGCTAAACAGCTGTTCGTTAGCGTAAATACAACAAAAGTTCACGTTGCTAGTATCCTTCAAAAATTAGAAGTAGATGATAGGCTTCAAGCAGCAGTAAAAGCGTTAAAAGAAAAAATAGTTTGATGAGGAAGATATGGAAGATTTCGCAAAAATATTAATAGTTGATGACAATCCGAAGTACTTGGAAGAAGCATTACCCATGTATGGTTATAACGTGGCAGTAGCTACGGACGGAGTTGAAGCATTAAAAATATTAGCAAAAGATGCGACCTCAATAAATTTAATACTTTTGGATGTTATGATGCCAAATATGGATGGTTGGGATACGCTAAAAGCTATACGAACTAATAAAAAAACAAAATATATCCCCGTAATAATGATTACTGCAGTAAGTGAAGAGCATAAGATTGTATCAGGATTAAAAATTGGAGCTGATGACTATATTGTAAAACCATTCGTATTACCGAATTTACTTGCAAGAATTGAAGCTATTTTAAGACGTTCAAAATGGCAACATGAACAAAGTAATTCTCTAGACATTTCAATAAAAACGGATGGAGATATTGAACCATTAACAGAGAGAGAAAAGGAAGTTCTGTCCCTTGTAGCAAAAGGAGCAAGCAATCAGGATATAGCAACAAAGCTTTTTGTTAGAGATGTGACCGTAAAAACACACATGAATGCTATATTTAAAAAATTAAAAGTTACAAACAGAACTCAGGCGGTACTACTTGCATTACAGATGAATATTATCGGTTAGGAGTCGTTATGAAAACAAAAGACGAATTAGTAAATCTCATTAAAGAAGATCAAGAAGAATTTAACAATTACACCGAAAAACATAAGGATGAGGGGATTGACTTAACAGAAGTCGACATATCAGGAACAACCTTCTCGGATATTAATTTTTTCAATATAGATTTCAGCTCAACGAATTTTGCGGATTCACACCTTACTGATGTAAAATTTGAAAATTGTGATTTGACATCATCAGATTTTACAAGAACAACTTTAACTGAATGTACATTTTTCGGCTCAATATTAAATGGAACAGATTTTAGTTATTCAACAGTTGATTTCTGCAACTTTAATGAAGCCGATATGGCTGGTTGCGTTCTTCAAGAAGCTGATCTTTCAAATTCTGATTTATCAACAAGCAACAACCTTACAGCGAGTAGATTCGATGAGGGAACCGTATGGCCTGATATAGATATGCTTCCCGAAGATTTTGATGGGGCATACTCTAGTGATTTATCCTCTCTTAAAGATGATGAAGATGACCAATCAAGTCAAGACTACTAGGATATAAACATACCGTATAATTGAAAAATTAATAAAAAGAATTATGATTTATTTATGGAGAAAAATTACTACGACATTTTAGGTATAAATACCGAGGCTAACGAAGAAGAAATCAAGTCGGCCTTTAGGAAGTTGGCACGCAAATGTCATCCTGATGTCACAGGTAATACCCCCGACTCAGTTGAAAAATTCAAATCCATTAGTGAGGCTTATGATGTTTTGTCTGATCAGATTAAAAGACGTCGCTATGATGCCCTTAGAGGCATTTTACATCGTGTAAAAGAAGAACAGACCCCTCCATCTTCTAAAAAAACATCAAAAAATACTCGTCAAAAATCTTCAACTAGTGATAAATCCCAAGAAAAAAATACAGAACAAACACAATATAGAAATCCATCAGATGCAGATAGCCGGGCGTTTTTTAACATGTGGGACAGTCTTATTCACAAAAGTGACTCTAATAGTAAAAAGCAAGAACAGTACACTGCCAAGAAGATTGAGGGAACAGATATAACCTCAGATATTACTATATCAATTGAAGAATCTCTATCAGGGACAACGAGAACTGTGAATATTTTACATACAGAGCCATGCTCAAAGTGCCATGGTCGTAAATTCGTTAATGGAAACGCATGTACGGTTTGTAAAGGAAATGGAGAAACGTCAGTCCATAAGAAACTGACGGTAAAAATACCAGAGAACGTTAAACATAATTCTAAAATCAGAATCGCACAAGAAGGAAATCAAGGAGCAAACGGCGGTAAAAATGGAGATTTATATCTAATTATCAAAATTGAAAACAATAGTACTTTCAAATATGATGGATTAAATGTATTACAAACTATGCATTTAGAGCCTTACGAGGCAGTACTAGGCTGTACAGTATCAGTAAAAACGTCCAATGGACAAGTCTCAATGAGGGTTATGCCTAAAACAGTCAACGGGCAAAAATATAGACTTGCGAAACAAGGTCTGGCAAAAGATAATAAAATAGGTGATATGATTGTTACTATATCAATAGAAGTACCTAAGGATTTATCCGAAGAAGAAATCATTTTATATGAAAAATTAAAATTGGCTTCTCACAGAAATATAAGAGAGAACATTTATGGAAAATAATACAAACACAGAAAATAAAGCAAAAATTAAGGAAATTTTTTCATCGATTCAGGGCGAAGGCATTTATATAGGCACCAAACAACTATTCATAAGGTTTTGTTCCTGCAACTTAAAGTGTGATTATTGTGATACCCCTCACCTACCTGAAAACATTAATGACAAAGATTCTTTTATGGAATTCACTCCAGATGAATTACTTGAATATCTAAAAAAATATGATCTAGAATCAGTCCATTCGGTTTCACTTACAGGAGGCGAACCATTAATTTGGACAGATTTTTTGGCAGAATTTTTACAGAAACTAAAAAAGAAAGTATATCTTGAAACGAATGCCACAATAACACACAACTTAGACAAAATTATTCAATATGTTGATGTGCTGGCGGCAGATATAAAATTGCCTAGTGCCTCTGGGATAGATAATTCATTTGAACTCCATAACAAATTTTTTAGCGCAATTAAAAACTATAAAATTGATTGTGCAATAAGGCATCAATTTAACTGTGAAGAAAAAAAATTATTTGCAAAGATAGTTTTTGATAAAAATATTACAGATGAAGAGATTGACAATTGCATTAATCTTGCTAAACGATATAACTTAATACTTATTCTTCAACCGATGATGATTGGTAATGAAATGGCTGTTGATACGCCATTTATAACAAATCTTTTTGAAAAATTCGTTACCAACTACAAGGATACAAGATTAATTCCGCAAGTCCATAAATTTATCAACATTGAATAATAATTTAAATTAGTAAAAAATAGAAAACTGTTGAAATACAGATACTTTCTTGGTAAAATAATCGAAAAGAAAAGGATTTATGATTATGCCAAAGAGAGTATTATTATGTATTATGGACGGCTGGGGAATCAGTACATCACACCACCCAGAACATGATGCAACACAGCTTGCGCACGCCACTCATGTATCAGGACTTATAAAAAATGAACTATTTACTAAAATACATGCTGATGGGGAATATGTAGGATTACCAGAAGGACAAATGGGTAATTCTGAAGTTGGTCACCTTAACTTAGGTGCAGGAAGAGTTGTATACCAAGATTTGACCAAAATAAATAGAAGTATTAGAGATGGATCTTTTTTCAAAAACAAAAATTTATTAAATGCTATTGAACACGCTAAAAAGCATAATTCAGCGCTACATATATATGGATTAGTCTCAACTGGCGGAGTTCACTCATCACTTGATCACTTAGCTGCACTTATTAAAATGGCTGCAGATAATGGTCTTAAAAAAGTATATTTACACGCATTCTTAGATGGTAGAGACACCCCACCTAGTAGTGCTTGCGACTATTTGAAAATAGTTGAAGACGAATTAAAGAAATATAATTTGCCTAAAATTGCATCTGTAATGGGACGTTATTACGCAATGGATAGAGATAACCGTTGGGATAGAGTAGAAAAAGCATATAATTGTTTATTACTAGGCGAAGGAGAACACGCTTCTTCAGCAATAGAAGCAGTAAAAGAATCATACGCTCAGGGCAATACAGATGAATTTGTTTTACCTACGACAATTGATGGGGATGATTCGAGAATAAAAGATAATGACACCATCATATTTATTAATTACCGTCCTGATAGAGCAAGAGAAATTACTAAAGCAATTAATTTTAGTGATTTTGACGGATTCAAAAGAAAAAAAGTTGTTAAGAATATTAATTATGTAACAATGACAAGTTATGACTCAACATTTAATTATCCAGTTGCTTTTAAAAAGACTAAATTGACAAACATTTTAGGTGATGTTTTAGAAGCAAATGGAATACACCAATTCAGAACAGCTGAGACAGAAAAATATGCACACATAACTTTCTTCTTTAATGGTGGAGTAGAAGCACCTCAAACTCACGAAACAAGAAAGCTTGTTGCTTCTCCAAAAGTTCCAACATATGATATGCAACCTGAAATGAGTGCCAAAGAAGTATGCGATAATGTTATCGGTGCCATAGACAATGATGATTATCAATTTATACTTGTAAACTTTGCTAACCCTGATATGGTTGGTCATACCGGAGATATTGAGGCCGCAACAAAGGCTTGTAAAGTTGTTGACGAATGCGTTGGTAAAATTTCAGAGAAATGTAAGTCAAACGGGGTTATAATGTTATTGACAGCAGACCACGGAAATGCAGAAACGATGATTGATGAAAAAACAGGGAAGCCACAAACTGCACACACAACGAATGAAGTTCCTTTCGTAATCATTAACGCTGACAAGAAATATAAACTAAAAGAAGATGGAGCATTATGCAACGTGGCCCCAACTATTTTGGAATTGTTAGGAATTAAAAAACCAGAAGAAATGGAATGTGATTCGCTAATTGAGTAAGGGAAATATGTTAGAAACAAAATCACTTGATATAGATTTATCGTTTAAGAAAAATAATGTAGATGAATTATTTTTAAACTTAAGTGAAAATCCAGAAGGATTTAAGAACAAGGATTTTCGATATACTTTAAGTCTAATTTATCAACTTGTAGAAGATGAATTTGCAGGTATATTTTTAAGCCCAATTTCTCCAGTGAGAAACACCCATTTTCATCTAATCAATGAAAATGGGAAATTAAAGTTTTTTGTTACCCCAACAAACAACTTTCAATTTTACTTAAAATCGAAAGGTTCAATGTTCAGATTTAAGCCTAGTGAAGTTAATGGTGAAATCGGATATATTATGCCTTTAGATATTGTTCTGGATTATTTTGGCGGATTTGATGAGATCATAGATTTTAGTTCTATTACGCAAACTTTCGTTTATTTTAATAAACTTACGCAATTCGTAATGAAATTAATTGAAAAACTATATTTCATTCCAACAGTTAAACTAAGAGATAGCTTTTTCAGAATAGTTTACGAACCTATTATTTCAAATAACCAGATAGCAAGAATTATAAATGAATTAGAAGACAACGTACCAGAAAATTTATTTGTTAAGGGCGAACGACCTAAACACTTTGTTAATGATTTTGTACACGATTACTTAAATTATGTCATATACAAATTTTTAGGTATAAAAAGCTATAGATTTAAAGATATCAAATCAGGGCATTATCTTGTTAAAGACTTAGAGCAAAAATCTTTATTTAAAGGTAAAAATGTTTCAGAGAACTTTTCTCAATGGTTTGATGAATTATATTTGGGGAAATATGATGTCATTCCTTTCTTCAAAATCAACAAACTTGAAAATTCTGATGATTTTGAATTAAAAATACACATTAAAAACAGAAAAACAAACGAAACAATTTTAATGGATGATTTATACCTTGAAGATAGTGTTTGGGATGCAAACTCATCTGATATAGCTAGAATCATAGAAAAGCAATTAAATTTTGCTGTACGTTATATGCCAGAATTAGAACAAATGTTTGAAGATACTAATAAATTATCATTAAAATTAGATTTATCTCAGGTATACAAAATCATTGCACAAACATCATACTATTTACAAAAAGCACAAATAGAAGTCATTTTACCTGAGGAATTAACAAACATAATAGTTCCAAGAGCTTCAATTAATGCAAAAGTTAAGACAAAACGTTCAAATGACTTAATGGGCATCTTTAATACAGTATCATCAACTAAGATTTCACTTGATGATATTTTAGAATTTTCATATGAAGTATCCATAGGTGACGAAAAAATATCCTTAGAAGACTTTAAAAAATTATCAGAAGAAACTAATGGTCTAATTAAGTACAAAGACAAATACGTTTTAATTGACAAAGAAGACAGTAAAAAACTTGCAGAACAAATTATTAGTGCCAACCACAAGAAAATGACAAGATTACAGCTTCTACACGCATCAATGTCAGGAAGAATACAAGATTATGATTTCAATTATGATGAAGCTTATGCGAATATAATTAAAGACTTCGCTAAAACTATAGATATAACCACACCAAAGAATCTCAAAGGAAACTTAAGACCATATCAAGAAACCGGTTTAAAATGGTTATGGACAAACGTAACAAAAGGTTTTGGATGCTGTATGGCTGATGATATGGGGCTTGGTAAAACCATTCAGGTTATCAGCCTAATGCTAAAACTAAAAGAAGAAAACAAATTAAAATCACCCGTTTTAGTAATATGTCCAACGACCCTAATGGGTAACTGGATGAAAGAATTACAAATGTTTGGACCTGTATTAAAAGTTGCAACTTACCACGGTCTTGACAGAAAACTTGATGTCAAAAATGATGTAATTCTTACTACATACGCTATTATGCGTATAGATACAGAAGAAATGAAAAAGCATAATTGGAGTATTATTGTTGTTGATGAAGCACAAAATATTAAAAACCCAGATACAGCACAAACAATGGCTATAAAAATATTAAAATCTGACATTAAGATTGCAATGACAGGTACTCCTGTAGAAAACAGACTAACCGAATTGTGGAGTATATTTGACTTTATCAATACCGGATACTTAGGCTCTATAAAAGAATTCCAAAAAAGTTATGCAATTCCTATTGAAAGATTCAAAGAAATTTCCAGAGCAGCAAAATTACGGATGTCAGTTTCGCCATTCGTGTTAAGAAGATTAAAAACAGATAAATCCGTAATCTCAGATTTACCAGATAAAGTTGTAATAAACGATTACTGCTATTTGAATAAAGCTCAATCAATGCTATACGAAAAAACTCTTAATGAAATGATGGGTAAAATCAGCGGTTTCTCAGGGGTTAGTAGACGAGGAAATATCTTCAAATTAATTACATCTCTGAAACAAATCTGTAACCACCCTTACCAGTTCTTAAAAACAGGAGAACTAACAAAAGAAATGTCTGGTAAAATGGAAAAATGTATAGATTTGGTGAATTCTATTTTAAACAATAATGAAAAAACTCTTATTTTCACACAATACAAAGAAATGGGAGATATCCTATCAAGGATAATAACAGATGAATGCAACGAAACTCCATTGTTTTTCCATGGTTCACTAACAATTCCTCAAAGAGAAAAATTAATTGAAGAATTCCAAAATAATAAAGATGCCCACGTTATGGTTCTTTCTCTAAAAGCAGGTGGTACTGGTTTAAACTTAACAAGTGCAACTAATGTTATTCACTATGATTTATGGTGGAATCCAGCAGTTGAAGAACAAGCAACAGATAGAACATATCGTATTGGTCAAAACAAAAATGTTATGGTTCATAGACTAATAACATTGGGCACTTTTGAAGAAAAAATTGATGAAATGTTAAAAGCTAAAAAAGAACTTGCGGATTTAGCAGTATACGAAGGTGAAAAAATTATTACAGACCTTACTGATGACGAAATTTACGAAATCTTCTCATTATCGGCAATGTAAATCCATAATTTTATTACAAAACATAACAACATAGGATTAACAATGAACAATTTTAATTCTAAATCGTTATACTATTGTAAGAGGTAACCAAAATGAAAAAGAAATGTGATAAATACGAATCTTTGTTTATCTTTTCCGATGAAAAGACACTAAAAGAACATATTGAATACTGCGATGATTGTAAAAAAGAATACGAAACAATGGAAAAAGTTTCTCAATTAATTCAAGAAGTAAAACCTCACTATAAAAATAATAGCAGATACAACTATAAGTACCAAGTACTACAAGCCGCCTGCTTGTTGTTCCTATTTGTTGTGAGTGGAGTAAGTATGAATATACTGGATATGAGATATGGACTCCTTGATACAGTAAAATATGGTAGACAACTAACAGTAACAGATTTAGGATTTCCAACAGATGATTATGGTTTAATACAGGTCGATGATGAATGAATTTTAAAAAAATGATCAATAATAATAAAGACTATGTTAAAAATATAATTAAGCTTATTACAAAAGAAGAGAATGATGATTTAGAACAAGAAGTCTACATAAAAGTATGGCAAAACTCCGATAAATACAAGGAGCAAGGCAGTTTCAAGAGCTGGATTTGTACGGTAGCAAAAAATCTATCAAAAGACTATCTTAAATCTAAACATAAAAAATACGAAGGTAACTCAATTAGAGATGATAACGTAATAAATTTAATTCCAGACAAAAAAGATACACCTGAAATTATATCAATTTCAAAGTTCAAACATAAAAGAATAATCGATGCCATAGATAATCTAAATCCAAAATTCAAAGAAATCATTATAATGTATGAAATTAATGGAAAATCTTATGAGGATATTTCAAAAAACCTCGGTATACCAATCGGAACAGTAAAATCAAGAATATATAACGCAAAAAAAATATTAGCAGAAAAACTAGCAGATTTATTGTAATAATAACAGAAGAAAGGAACTTTGTATGAAAAAGACCATAATTACGTTGGGTATTTTATTAATGACTTCATCAATAGCATGTGCTGCTCCTGAATTCCCTATGGGGCCACCAATGGGACCACCACCTTGCGATGGAGGTATGGGGCCTAGAGGACATCGTCAGGGACCACCAAGAGTTGATTTGGATAAAAAATTAAAACTAACAGATGCTCAAAAAGCCAAAGCTCGTGAAATAAGAATGGATGGAGAAAAATCAATACATCCACTATTTGAACAATTAAGAGCAAAACAAGAAGAAAAAAGAGCATTATTAAACAGCAATATTAATAAAAAAGAACAAATAGAAATGATTGATAATCTGAATGACACCATTTCTTGTTTAAAGAAACAAATTAGAGATGTAAGAATTCAAAATACAAAAGAATTTGAAGCAATACTAACGGACCGTCAAAAAAATACACTTGATAAGATTAAAATAAATGCAAGAAAAAATATGCACAAACATCCTAGAAACTATAGACATTGTCCGCCACCTAATGGCCCAATGAACTTTTAAATATAACGAAAAGGCTGACAATATGTCAGCCTTTTTAATATATTATTTATTATCTTTCTTAGATAATGCGTCACATTCTCTCATTTTATTATCTATGACATTGAAATCCAATTCTTTAGGTAAGTAATCAGGAATTTCTAAAAATTTAGTTTGTAACTTGTGTTTACCAATTTGAGGTTCTTTATCACGTTGAACAATATAAGCATCTCGGGTATAGCGCATATATTCATTCTGAAGAATTGTATCTGATTTATCAGCCAATGGCTGCAGCATCTTTGCCACAGGAGCATATTTCTTATCTACACTCTTACCAGCCTTTGTTTTATAACACAAATCTTCTATTTCTTTAAGTTCTGCAACATCAGTTCCTAGCATTTGAATTTCACCTGTTAACCCATTCGGAAGTTGAACAAGGAAATGTAAAGCCATATATCCGGTTGGTAAATCCTCATCACGTTTTGGGATAATAGAACCATGTTTGTCACATTCATTTTTTAATTTTGTTAATGCCTTAGGAGAGGCGTAATCATAAGATTTTTCAACTTTTCCATCTTCATCCAAAATAGGATCTGGCCTATAATTCTCTATTTCTAAAATTTTTAATTTATTATTTGCTTCAGCATCAGCAAGACGAAGAACAGCCTTGTCAATATTCTGTTTTGAAGCATCAGCGAAAATAAGTCTTGCACCAACTAAATCTGTCATATGAGATTTAATTTCTTGAACATTAAAGAATTTTCTAGACGCAGATTTTTCCTTAATTGATTCTGCAGATTTTGTACGAAATGATACCGCCTCAATTGGTCTATCAAAGGTTGTTGGATCATCTGGATCTCTTACTATATCTGAGAAAATATCAGATAACTGTTTTTTTAAATATTTTTCAGAATCTTTGGCTATAACATTGACTTGTTTTGCAGTTGCAAAATTAACTCCATATTTTTTATTCTCAATATTTTTTTCAGATGCCCCAAAAGAAACTGTATCATAAGGCAACGGAGCTAAATTAGAGTATCTATGATTAGGCACAGCAACGCCAGGTCTACTTTGGATGGACCTTATACTTGGAATAATTGTGTTAAATGCTGCGAGCATAGAACCTCCTATAATGAGACTGATGCACAGGTCAAATAATCTAATTTTTAAACCAAGTTGCCTTGTGCTACGTCTCTCTCGTCCAGTGTCGCAAAAGCTCGCCAGCTACCCGCAGCCATGCATTTGCTTACATCCGAGAGGGTCGACCACTGCAAAGTGGCAAAATCGGATTTTGACCACTTATGATGTGGTCTCATAACAATAGCAGTAACACTCCAACATATAATTAGTTGCCTTTTATCTGACAATTATTAAAAAAATTTTACAATACAACTACTTAAAAATCAGAAACGATTTCAATCTTCTGCCAGTATCATCCCCAGAGATTCCAGTTGAAACAACATGATACTTATTCAAATAGTCAAAAGAAGTAGAGCTACCACCATCAAACGCCATCGCTTTATCTAAATTATATGATTTACACAATTCCTGTGCCTCATAAATATCCATTGGATGTTTATCTGTAACAATAAATATATGAACCTCATTGCCTTTAATTCCAATAAGGGTCCTAGCTGATTTATGTAAAACAGAGGCTGACTCCCTTATAACAGTTCCTTGTTTATTTTTCACTACAAAATATTCTTTAGCCAAGTCCATTTGAGGCAACAACATCGGTCCTGCTTGAAGTGATTCTACCAACTTTCCTTTATATGGATTGTCGTGTCCATCAATATCATAAACCAATTTATCACAATCATTTATAATTCTAAATTCTGTTCGATTTGAAATAATATTCCAATTTTTAGTAATCGAAGGATTATTTACAAGATTTTCATTTGAAAGAGGATCTTCCTGTAATTGTCCATCTGAATAAATATATGAAATAGTTTTTTGATTTTTAGGGTCAAAAAAACCTGCGTTTATGGTAAAAATAGCATCACACGATTTATTGACAGATTTATTTGTAACAAGATTCTCTGTCAATATAGATTTAAAAGAATGCTCATTAGAAGTAGTATCAACAACTATATGATAAATACCATCGTCAAAAGATACTGAATAATTTTTACAAGCAGCAACAACTGCAAGATTAGAAGTAAAACAAATCATAAGTACCAGTAATATTTTTTTTAACACAATTTATAGTTCCTTTGATTTATAAAATGTAATGATAGCAATAATGAATGCAACTATTGGAGTCGAAGCCGCAACAACCGGATACAAGACTCCTTTTTCTGCAAGCAAATCAAAGAACGGAAGAGTAATATAATATAAAAATATTGCACCAATTGCAATTGTAAACCCGATTAGTCTTTGTTCTCTTGGTTTGCTAAATCCTAATAAGCAACCCATAACAGCAAATAACATACAGACCAATGGATGGAAAAATCTTTGATAATACTTATTTAACATCAGATGGTATTGTTCTTCCATTTTTTGCTCTTTCAATAAAATTAAATATCTGTGCAAATCCTTATTAGTTATTTCTCTATCTTTTTTATTGGCATTTTGCATCAAAACATACAAATCATCTGCAATTTTACCGTGCAAAATATCCATAGATTTTCTATGGTCAATACGCTTAAAAACACCTTCCTGAGTTATGTTATATACTATTACATCATTTAAAATCCATTTATTAGCTTTTCTTATACCAGTTTTAGCCACATAAATCTTAGAAATACCGTGCACGTCATCATATATTTTAGATGAGAAATCTAGAAGAATAACATCATTCATAACGAAATTGTCATATCTGGAAACGATAACCGACATAACCGGTCTATCATTTGCATCTTTTTTAGTATAAATATATTGAGATACAGGATTGGAACATTCCATTTCTGCAAGTTTTTGAGAAGAATAAGGAATTAATTTATCATAAGTCACAAAGCAAAGAGCCGTAACAATTAAACTCAATACAACAATAGGAGCTACTATACGTTGAAATGAAAGCCCTACAGCCCTAAATATAGTTAATTCAGAATTTTTACTTAAAGTATCAAACGTAAACAGTGAACCCAAAAGCAAACCAACTGGGAATCCTTTGCCCAAAATTAAGGGAAGCTGGCATGAAAGGACCATTATACCCATTTTTATAGTATACTGCCCCTCCAATACTTTTTTGATTGTATTCAAGAGCATCTCAGGAGCAATCCAAACTACTGTAAATAGAAGTATCGCAACAAATGAAGTTAGCAATACTTGTTTGAAAATATATCTATCATAAATAGTGATTTTAGGAAGTTTCATTAAAGCTTGAAATCCTTTCCTAAATAGAATTCTTTTGCAATAGGATCAACTGCAACATCTTCACTTTTACCTTCAATCTTAATTTTGCCATCAAATATAACATAAGCCCGCTTTGTAATAGATAACGTTGCTTTAGGATTGTGGTCTGTAATAAGCACACCTAAACCCTTGTCTTCTGAAATTTTCTTAATATTTTCTTTAATTTCCCCGATTGCAATTGGATCAATACCTGCAAAAGGTTCGTCAAGAAGCATAAAATCAGGGCTTGCAGCAAGTGCTCTTGCAATTTCAACCCTGCGTCGTTCGCCACCAGATAGAGAAATAGAAGGAGACTTTCTTAATTTTAAAACACCAAATTCAAAAAGTAGTTCTTCTAATTTTCTACTCTTTTCATCAACTGTCAATTTATCATTCATTTCAAGAACTAATTTAAGATTATCCTCAACATTCAATTTTCTAAAAATAGATGTTTCTTGTGGCAAATACCCAATACCAGATTTTGCTCTCATATTCATAGGCCAAGTTGAAATATCTGTATCATCTAAAAATACATTTCCACTATAAGGTTTAACTAAACCTACAACCATATAAAAAGTTGTTGTTTTACCAGCTCCATTAGGGCCCAACAAACATACAACTTCACCTTTATTTACCTCGAAAGAAACATCATTAACAACACTTCTATCTCCATAAATTTTCACCAAATTTTTCGCAATAATTTTCATAACTAACCTCTAAAATATGATATTATAAACAAACATAAATAACTATCATATTTGAAGATGAATTTAAACTATTGAAAAATTTTCATATAAATGATAAGTTTGTAATGTTGAACGATAGTTAAAAGGAGTTAAGAAGTATGTTCTGCAAATGTAATACCCTAAAAAAAGAGAAAAAAGTTATTAGTAGTGCCCTTAAAGCCCTTGGGAAAGAAAATTTTGCTTTAATTATGCACGGAAGCAGTTTTCCATCAATTGAAGATGAAAACACCGGTTTTGGAACAATTAACTCCAACGCAGGGAAAGAAATTATTGATTATTCAGAAGATTTATTCACTGCAATCCAACTTGGACCTGCAGGTAAAACGAAAAAAACAGATTCATCACCATATACAGGAACAATATTTTCTGGGAATCCTTTATTCATTGACTTGAAACAACTTACTACAAAAGAATGGAAGAATATCCTATCTATTAAAACATTGAACAATGTAGTTGAAAACAATCCAAATAAAGGGACAAATAAAACAGCTTATTCATATATTTTTGAGGCTCAACAAAAAGCACTAAAAGAAGCTTGGGACAATTTTAAAAAAGATAAAACAGCGCAAAAAGATTTTGAAAAATTTAAAGAAACAAATAATTATTGGCTATTTAATGATTCACTATATGAAGCATTGTCAATTGAACATGGTAATGACTATTGGCCAATCTGGAAATCTGATTTGGATAAAAACTTACTAAACCCTAAAACTCCAGAACAAAAAGCTATAACAGAAAAGAGAATTTCTGAACTTCTAAGCAAATATGAAGATAATATTGAGTTTTACAATTTTTCTCAATATGTCCTTTATAAACAAATTAAAGAAACAAAAAAATATGCACTTAAAAAAGAGATCAAAATGATTGCAGATAGACAAGTAGCATTTTCAGATAGAGATGCTTGGGCATATCAATCATTATTCCTTGATGGTTGGATGTTAGGCTGTCCACCTGATTACTTCTCTAAAGATGGTCAAGCTTGGGGATTTCCAGTAATGGATCCTGAAAAATTATACAAAGAAGATGGAACATTAGGTGAAGGTGGAGAATTAATGAAAAACCTTTACAAAAAAATGTTTACTGAAAATCCTGGTGGGGTTAGAATAGACCACATTGTAGGACTAATTGATCCTTGGGTATATAAAGCAGGTAAAAAACCAATGCCAGAACAAGGTGCAGGAAGATTATTCTCATCTCCTGAACATCCAGAATTAGCAAAATACGCAATTGCGACATTGGAAGACTTAGACAACTCAGTTGAATCCGATAAAGAAAAAAGAGTTAAAACACTAAACAAAAAACAGATTAAACAATATGGCAAATTAATTGAAGATGTAGTTATTGCAGCAGCAAAAGAATGTGGTCTTGATAAAAACGCAATTGTTTGCGAAGACTTAGGAACACTCACAAACCCAGTTGATGCTGTGATGAAAGAATACAAGCTTCAAGGAATGAGATTAACTCAATTTGTAAAACCAGAAAAAGCAGATCACCCTTACAGATGTAAAAATATTGAAAGCAACGTTTGGGCGATGGTTGGTACTCACGATAACGAGCCAATCGCTCTATGGGCTGATTCAATGGTTCACACACACGAAGGCTATTTACACGTTAAAAATCTAGTAGAAGACATGTTTGAAGAACACGAAAATAAAAATGATATAATTGTAAAATTGACAAATGATGCAGAATACTTGAAAACAGTCAAAATCGCAGAAATATTTGCCAGTTGCGCTAAAAACATTCAAATATTCTTTACTGATTATTTCAATATTAAGGATGTTTATAATAGACCTGGGACATCTGGTGATGGAAATTGGTCTTTAAGGCTTCCTGATAACTACAAAGAACTTCAAGCAATTGACATGAAAGAAATTCTAAAAATAGCTATTGAAGCAAGGGGAAGAGAGTTCACAAAAAAATATAAGAAACTTATTGAAGAACTTAGTTAATAAATGAAAAAAAAGTTATTAATAGCAATTATTTTAATATTTTCAATTCTGCCGTTTGTTAAAGCGGCAGAATTGGTACCTACAGATGCTAAAATTGAGTACAATAATGGTATTGACAACTACAAAATGGGAAAATATGAAGATGCAATTGCATCATTTCGAACCGCTATTAGGCTTTACCCAGACTACACTGATGCATACTACAATCTTGGAGCAATATTAGATTACTTAAACCAAGGTGACGAAGCAGTTTACATTTTTAAACAAATCATTGCACGAAACCCCAATGAATATGAAGCAATATATAAAGTAATTCTTATTTCGACTAAATTAGGAGATAAGACTACTGCTAGCCAATATACATCAATGATTCCAGCAACAAGTGAATATTATCCGCAAACTCAAGAGCTCATTGCAAAATACCACTTGGGAATAAGCAAAAAACTAGTCACTAAAAGTAAAATTCCTCAAACAAGTAGCACATATGCAAATATAACAAGCCCGACAGGAATTACAACTGACAAAGATGGAAACGTTTACGTTGCTAGTTTTAATGAAAATGCCGTAATCAAGATAACGCCAGATGGGAAAAGAATAATATTTTTCAAAAGCCCAATGCTAAAAGGACCAATTTCAATAGCGATGGATGGCAATGGGAATATGTTTATTGCAAATTACAATGCAAATAACATAATACGAATTACCAAATTTGGTGCACCAGAAATCTATCTCTCCGATGTACTAAAACCGTATTCTTTGCACGTTGGTGGAGATATGTTATTTATATCTTGCCAGGGAAGTAATTCTGTTATGAGAGTCAGGATTAAATAATTTATTCAATCGCAAGACTTTTTATCATATCATATTTTATTATCCCAATAAGCTTTTTATTCCACGGACTTTCAAAAACAGGTATTGTACTCAGATGAATTTCCTTCATAATTTTGGCAATAACAGATATGCTGTTTTGCGGATAGGCTACTACGAGAGATTTTGAATGCCCTTTTGTGACATAGTCAGAAACTTTATACATAATCTAAATACCTATGATTATAAAAGTTAACATAATAAATATAAATACTAATTGCAATTAAATACTATCTGATTAAAGGGTGGCGACAAACCCCGACTCACGTAACCCATTTGGGCTATATTTGTTCTGAGTTCAAAATCATCATAAATTCATCAGCCAATTTCTTGCTCCACTTTTTATTTACATCTGACATTATGACAGCAATAGCGCCCTCTTTAGAAAGAGCTTTTCTATATGGTCGAGGCTGGATAAGTGCAAAATAAGCATCAATAATTAATACAATCTGAGAAGTCAGAGGAATATCTGAACCAGATAAGTTATTCGGATATCCTGAACCATCCCAATTTTCATGGTGTTTTTCAATAATAGGAATAATCTCTTGTATATTAGAAATAGGTTTTAAAATTTCTTTGGCAGCAATTACAGGGTGTGATTTTATTTTTCCAATTTCATCGTCAGTAAGAGGAGAACGTTTTTGTAATAATTCTTTTGGCAACATCAAATTTCCAATATCATAAAGCAAAATAGCAATCTTCAGATTATCAGTCTCTTCTTTTGATAATTCAAAACGTTTAGCCAATAATGAAGCAAGAACAGTCTTGCTTTTAGTTACTCCACTAAAGTTGTTGGGATTATATACTTCCGCGATTGAATCAGCAACAGAATAAAGTACATCTCTATCGCTGTTAAGTTCATCAAGTTTTTGACACAACAACTGTGACATATTTTCATCAATAGGGATACGATGTTTTGAAATAATCTCAGCAAAAGCATCAACTGCAACATTTTGCCAAGACTCATAAGCCATTTTAGGAGCAATTGTAACCTGATTACGTCCATTTTTCTTTGATAAATACATAGCCTGATCAGTCAGTTCAAGCAATTCGGTAATATTATCTGAATGTTCAAGGTACGTTGAAACACCTATACTGGCAGTAACGTGTCCTATAGTTTCAATTTCTTTTGACTCAATAGCTTTTCTGATTCTTTCTGCGGCAATCAGTCCACCTTTAGAATCCACACCAGGAAGAAGAATATTAAACTCTTCGCCACCCATTCTAGCGACGACATCAATAGACCGAGCGTTCATTTTAAGAGCGTCTGCTACCGTTTTAATAGCTACATCTCCGTGAGAATGTCCGTACTTATCATTTATCTGTTTCAAGTGGTCTAAATCCAATCCTATAATTGTAAACTTTTGATTTTGACGTTGGGATCTTAAAAGTTCCTTTTGCAAAAACTCTTCAAAATAACGACGGTTATTTAAACCTGTTAAACTATCTGTTATAGCCTGTTCTTTAACAGTTTGGAACAAATCCGCAATTGTAATTGCCAATTCAATTTGTTTTGCAAATAATTCTAAAAAGTTCAGTTCAGGTTCTGTAGCTGATTCTCTTGAAGAAAATACAACAAGCGAAGCAAAATAACGGCCATTTTTCTTGAGAGGAATAACTAAATATGAACTCCAGCCGGTGGACTTTATAAGTCTTAAACGTTTATTCATCTCCATATTAGGAAACATATTCGCCAAACATTCATCCAAATCATTACTCTGATATATTTTCCCAGAAGCTACACAGTAATCACGATCAGGATTGTGTACATAGTGGATTCTTTGTTCATAAAACTGTTGTGAAAATATAGTGCTCAATTTATTTATAAATTCACAAGAAGCATCTACAATAATCTCTAAATACTCACCATCATTATCTGCCTTAGCACGAATAATTGCACTATATAGATAACCCAATTCACCTTGAAGACTGTTTACAATAGAATCAAGCACATTAGTTAAAGGCTGTGACGAGTTCATCATCTGCCAAATATGTTGAACCGTAAGCAAACGTTGATTGGCAATTTGAAGCTCCTGAGTTCTTTCATCAATCTCAGCTTCAAGTTGCATATTTTTTTCATAAACCTCAAGAAAATCTTTCTTGGTTGTATAAATATTAGATTCAACACTATTAATTTGTCTGCGAAATTCGTCTAACTTTTTCCAGAAACCCATCTTAACCTCGTTAGACGATTATACAATAATTATTATAATTAGTAAACTAATACAAAAGACTTATAAAATAATCGCCAGAACATAAATTTGATTATCCAATATTAAACATCTTCTCCTTGAATTTGAACAACCGTACTGCCATCTTTTGGGATTTTACCTAAAGCAGCATTTATATGCTTATTTAAAATTTCTTGTTTTT
>Ga0302286_10001060_pt1 | contig 20924 bp, 15 predicted proteins | sample III_Fen_E2_3_FD_198765 | JGI IMG/M metagenome (GOLD analysis project Ga0302286, IMG submission 198765) | Peat permafrost microbial communities from Stordalen Mire near Abisko, Sweden - III_Fen_E2_3 | ecosystem: Environmental > Terrestrial > Soil > Wetlands > Permafrost | place: Sweden: Abisko...
AATGCAAAAACGAAGAAATATAAGTAAATTCGGAAACCCTGATTTGATAGCCGGTTTAATGCCCAATGTGTCATTCGTTCGACCACAGGTTAAATTTTATATGCAATTAGTTGCAGTTCTTTTACTAATCATAGTACTCGCTCAACCTCAATTTGGTACAAAAGTTGAAAAGGATAAACGAAAAGGAATTGAAGTTATGATTGCGTTAGATGTGTCGAACTCCATGATGGCACAAGATGTTCAACCAAGCAGGTTAGAAAATGCGAAACAAGTTTTATCAAAACTGGTCGATGGCATGACGAATGATAAAATTGGGCTGGTTGTTTTTGCCGGTGATGCCTATACTCAATTGCCAATAACAGTTGATTATGTCTCTGCAAAAATGTTTCTATCCACTATTTCACCTCAATTGGTACCTCGACAGGGAACTGCAATAGGAAGTGCCATTGATTTAGCAATTAAATCTTTTGGGACTAAAAGTACTGCAGGGAGAGCAATCATTGTTATAACCGATGGGGAAAACCATGAGGATGATGCTGTTGGTGCTGCAAAATTGGCTGCTGAAAACAATATTATAGTTCATGTTATAGGTATGGGAAAGGTCGATGGAGCACCAATTCCAGTCCCTGGAACGATGAGCTTCTGGAAAGATAAAGATGGAAATGTAGTGGTTTCTAAATTGAACGAGCCGATGTGTAAAGAAATTGCTGCAGCAGGAAAGGGCATTTATGTCCATGCAGATAATAGTAGCAGCGCTTTTCATATTATAAGTAAAGAACTCGACACATTAGCAAAATCAGATATTAAAACAAGTGTCTTTTCGGAATATAACGAACAATTTCAATCATTTGCTTTATTGGCGTTAATAATACTAATTATTGACTTTTTTATATTTGAACGAAAGAACAAACGACTGAGTAAATTTAAAATTTTTGATCTGAAAGATAAAGTTATAAAAGATTGATAATTTACTAATTACATTTGACTAATGAGAAAAATAGGATATATATTGATGATGAGCTTGTTGACATTCTCTGTTTGTGCTCAAACAGAGAGTGATAATGTACGTAGAGGGAATAAATTATATAAATCATCTAAGTTTACGGAAGCCGAAATAGAGTATAGGAAGGGATTAGTAAAAAATCAGAAATCTTTTGAGGCCAATTTTAATCTTGGTAATGCCCTGTTTAGACAAAAAAAATATAAGGAAGCTTTGGAACAATACAAGAATGCAATAGCACTTGGACCCAAAGAGAAAGAAAAAATTGCTGCTGCTTTTCACAATACAGGCAATTCACTGCTGGTGGATAAAAAATTGGAAGAAAGTATAAAAGCGTATGAAATGGCTCTTAAAAATAATCCGAAGGATAATGATACACGTTATAATCTGGCCTATGCCCAGTCTTTATTGAAAAAGCAAAATAAAGACAAAAATAAAGATAAGAAACAAGATAAGGATAAAAAGCAGGATCAGAAGCAACCACAAGATCAGAAACCTAAAGAGCAACCACAGCCCCAGCCACAACAACAAAAACAAATGTCTAAAGAGAATGCGCAACAGATACTAGATGCTTTGTTACAGGATGAAAAAGCGGCACAGGATAAAGCAAGAAAACAACCCGTAAGAGGTTCCAAAAAGGCTGATAAAGATTGGTAAACAATTTAAAATAAAGATTGTTTTAAATCGAAAAAAAAATATATGAAACGAAGTATAATATTTTTATCGCTCACACTATTATTTCTTAATACATCTATTGTACGTGCTGATGAACCTGTTCGTTTATCAGTTTCGGCACCTTCGACAGTTGTATTGGATAAGCCTTTTCAGTTGGTGTATTCTGTAAATGCTCCCGCTAAAGATTTAAGAGTCCCTGAATTTAATAATTTTGATATCCTGGCCGGTCCATTCGAATCACATAGTTCGAGTTATCAAATGATAAATGGGAGAACTACATCTTCAGTTTCTATATCCTATACGTATACATTACAAGCCCAAAAAACGGGTTCGTTCCGAATATACTCGGCAAGCATTATTGTTGATAATAATAAAATTACATCAAGTGGGGTCTCAATTAGAGTACTGCCTGCCGATGCGGCTGGTTCTTCCAGATCCCAGGGAGGTAGATCTTCCAGCGCAAGCAGTGGGAGCCAGGCTTCAATTTCCAATGAGAACATATTTATGAGAACTGTCGTGTCCAAAACAAATGTTTTTGAACAAGAAGCTATTGTAGTTACTTATAAACTTTATACTTTGGTTGATGTCGTTGGTTGTAATCCTAAAAAAATTATAGATTTCAATGGCTTTATGAAGCAGGATGTTGTACTGCCCCAGACAAAGCAATTGTCACTTGAAAATTACCACGGTCGAAATTATAGTACCGCCGAATTATATAAAGTCATTCTTTATCCCCAACGTTCCGGGGTTTTGCAAATTGATAAATGGAATTTTGAAGCTGTTATCAGGGTTCAAAACAGAAAAGCAGTGCGGAGTATATTTGATGATTTTTTCGATTCATATACCAATGTCTCAAAGAGTATTTCAGCCCCTGCCGTTAAGATCTTTGTCAATGCGTTACCAACCGGTAAACCAGCCACTTTTACTGGTACTGTTGGACATTTCTCCCTGAATTCGACTATCACGAACCAACAAGTAAAAGCCAATGAAGCAGTAACCTTAAAAATTAATATCGCTGGGGTCGGCAATATGAAATTAATTAAGAATCCAATCATTAAATTCCCAAATGGCTTTGAATTATATGATCCGAAAGTTACTAACAATTTTAAAACCAATGCATCCGGAGTTTCAGGAACTAAATCAATTGAGTATTTATTTATACCTCGGCATTCAGGAGCTTTTGAAATTCCTTCGGCAGAATTCACTTATTTTGATATCCAGGATAAAAGATATAAGACTTTGCGGACTCCGGTTTATAAGTTACAGGTACTGAAAGGCGAGGGTGGCGAAAATTCTACTGTTGCCGGGAATTATGTTGATAAGGAGGATGTGAAACAATTGAGTAAAGATATCAGGTATATACAAACTGATCCGATTGCTTTGTCGACAGAGGAAGTCGCTGTATATGGAACCTTTCTATCCTGGTTGTTATTTGTGATTCCGTTGCTTATTTCAATGATATTGTTTGCTTTTTTCAGAAAGAAAGCAAAAGAAAATTCGGATATTAATTTGGTGAAGAATAAAAAGGCGAATAAACTAGCTCAAAAGAGATTGAAATTAGCTCAAAAATATCTGAAAGAAGGTACTAAAGATAAATTTTATGAAGAAGTATTGAAAGCCTCGTGGACTTATTTGAGCGATAAATTGTCAATTCCGGTGTCATCCCTCACGAAGGAGCGCGTTCAATCGGAGTTGGCAGTTCAAAAGGTCGACGCGTTGATCATAAATCAGTTTATCGAGATACTGAATACCTGTGAATTTGCCAGGTATGCACCCAATTCCGGTCAACAGGAAATGGGTAATTTATATACTGACACAATTCAGGCAATTAGTACCCTGGAAGAGTATTACAAGAAATAGTAAACACATAATTTGAATATAATATGAAACGTATCATTTTGTTTTTATCATTAATTTTGTGTGTTGCCCCTTTCGCATTTTCTCAAAAGAATGCCGTTAAACAGGCTAATGACTTATATGCGAGAGGTGAGTATGCTGATGCAGCCAAGCAATATGAGAAAATATTATCGAAAGATGGTGTTGCTCCTGAAATTTATTTTAATCTTGGAAATGCCTATTATAAATCAAATGAGATCGGACGCTCAATCCTGAATTATGAACGGGCTATACGGCTTTCATCCTCATTCGATGATGCAAAAGTCAACCTCGAATTAGCTCAATTGAAAGTCGTTGATAATATTGTTCCTTCTCCGACCTTCTTCATCGGTCGTTGGATACAGAACTTAATAAAGTTGCTGTCTTCCAACCAATGGTTGTTTATCAGTTTTGGCGTCTTTCTGTTTTGTTTGATTTCTGCTTTCCTGTTTATTTTTGGACCATCCAGATCTCTGCGTAAGATCTCATTTAATTTGGCGATTGTCTTATTAGGAATCAGCTTTTTTTCATTGGCTTTCGCAGGTATTCGGAAAGCTCAAATGGTTAACCACAGCGAAGCTATCGTTATGTCGGGTGTTATTAGTGTTAAAAGCTCCCCCGATAAGAGTGGTACCGATTTGTTCCAATTGCATGAAGGTGCCAAGGTCTCTATTAAAAGTACTTTAGGCAACTGGACTGAAATTAAATTATCGAACGGGGGTATTGGTTGGGTTGAAAAATCGAATATCGAACAAATCTAATCTTTCTTTGAGAACTTTCTTTCTCAAGATAAATTGACCTTAAATCTGAAATAACTCTTAATGATGCTGGAAGCTTTAAAACTTTGGGACAGTAATATGTTCTTATTCATAAATGGGCTGCATGCCCATTTCTTTGATACTTTTATGTTTGCTGTCAGTGATAAAATTGTTTGGATACCCCTTTATATCTCAATTCTATACCTGCTGATCAAATGTTGGAAAAAAGAAGCTTTTTGGTTGATCTTAGCATTGATCCTTTGTATTGTCATATCCGATCAAATTTCATCAGGCCTTATTAAGCATTTAGTCCAAAGACCCCGACCTACCCATTGTGAAGATTTAAAAGGACTTGTTCATATTGTAAACGGATATAGAGGGGGTAATTATGGGTTTGTGTCTTCTCACGCTTCGAATGCTTTTGGATTCGCACTGCTAAGCTCCTTGATATTCAGACGGAATATATATACATACTCTGTTTTTGCGTGGGCAGTGGTTACTGCTTATTCCCGCATTTATTTAGGGGTGCACTATCCGTTGGATGTGTTGGGTGGTATTCTTGTCGGGGTTGTGGCTGCATTCGGGTGTTACTGGGTAATCCTTAAACTCCGGCCAAGCCTGCTTCAACAGGATCAATCCGAAATTACGGAAAGGTTTAACATGACAATTCCCCTGTCAACATTGATTTTAAGCTTTTTAGGAATAATTATTTACAGCCTGGTTCAATAAGATAAGCCCGCCATATATTTCCTTTTGAATAACCGTCAATTCAATACTCAAACATTTTTTTAAATTCTTACTTCTACCCCTTTATTTCTCAAATAGGCTTTTAAATCAGAAATCCCGATTTCTTTGTAATGAAAGATACTTGCAGCTAAGGCTGCATCGGCTTTTCCTTCTTCAAACACATCTACAAAATGTTCCATAGTACCGGCACCGCCACTGGCTATGACCGGTACATTTACAGCTTCTGAAACTGCACGGGTAATGTCGAGGGCAAAGCCATCCTTGGTCCCATCGTTATTCATTGAAGTCAAGAGTATTTCTCCTGCACCCAGGGCTACTGCTTTTTGTGCCCATTCCACGGTCTTAATGTCCGTTGGAACACGCCCGCCATTCAGAAATACATACCATTCTCCTTCTATATATTTGGTATCGATTGCCAGGACTACACATTGACTCCCAAACTGGCTTGCCAGGTCACTTATCAGTTGTGGATTGAGTACTGCCGAAGTATTGACCGATATTTTATCAGCTCCACATGCCAGGAGTACCGAAACATCTTCAACACTTGAAATGCCGCCTCCCACTGTAAATGGTATATTGATATGTTTGGCAATGCGGGTCACTAATTCCGAAAGGGTTTTCCGCTTTTCATTCGTTGCAGTAATGTCCAGGAATACCAACTCATCGGCACCCATTCTGGCATACAAAGCCCCTAATTCAACAGGATCACCTACATCCGTGATATTCTCAAAATTTATCCCTTTTACTGTTTTCCCATTTTTAATATCCAGGCAAGGAATGATGCGTTTTGCTAACATATCGCTATTTACAATTTAATTATTTACAATTTACTCATCAATTGATAATCCATTTAACTCAATCAACCAATCAATTATTTCATCATCAGTGCATTCTTTTCTTCATTCCAGTTCCCCAACTCAACTACCTGAATGGTATTTACCAGATCTTTATCATAGGGACGTTCCACGCGAATGTAATTATTCGTAAAACCAACCATCTTATCATCCTTGTGACGACTTTCCCAAAGTACATGAACCTCATGACCGATTTGAGAGTTGTAAAATCCTGTGGTCATTTCGCTCGAAAGGGTATGCAGTACTTCACTGCGCCGTTTTCGTTCGGTATTTAATACCGAATGCTCAATTTCCAGCATCTTTGTTCCCGCACGTTCCGAATAGCTGAAAACGTGTAATTGGGAGATGTCCAGTGTGGCAATAAACTGAAGTGCCTGTTCAAAGTACTCATCCGTTTCTCCACGTACTCCTACAATTACATCGACACCGATAAATGCATCAGGCATTATCCGTTTAATGGTCTGGATTTTCTCGGCAAACACTTCCACGGTATACCTGCGTTTCATTAGCTTTAGGACCTCATTTGAGCCCGATTGAAGCGGTATGTGGAAATGAGGCATGAAATGGTTGCTCTGTGCCACAAAACGGATTAAATCGTCTGTAAGTAGATTCGGCTCAATGGACGAAATCCGAAACCGTATCTCTTCCGGCAATGCATCCAATGCTTTTACCAAATCAAAGAAGTTCTCTCCGGTAGTCTTGCCAAAATCTCCGGTATTAATTCCGGTCAGTACAATTTCCCTGGCTCCTTCCGCTATGGCTTGTCTGGCAGTATCAACAGTATCCTTGATGGAGGCATTCCGGCTATGGCCCCGGGCGATAGGAATCGTACAATAGGTGCAATAATAGTCGCAGCCATCCTGTACCTTGAGGAAGAAACGTGTCCGGTCGTCGCGGGAACAGGAAGCTTTAAATTCTTTTACTTTTAAAATGTCTTCCCGATGTATTTCACCTTGTTTGGAATCATCATTTTTGTTCAGGTAGTCTAGCAGGCTGAATTTTTCATTTGCACCCAACACCAGATCCACTCCTTCGATGGAAGCAATTTCATCAGGCTTCAATTGAGCGTAGCAGCCGGTTACCACCATGATGGCATTCGGATGTTGCCGGTTCAGCCTGTTGATTGCCTGCCTGCATTTATGATCGGCCGTATCGGTGACTGAACAGGTGTTGATGATACAAACGTCGGCTTGTTCTCCGGGTCGTGCTTTTACGAAACCCTCATTACTTAATTGTTTTCCGATCGCCGAAGTCTCTGCAAAATTTAATTTACAGCCCAGGGTGTGGTAAACGACTTTCTTATTATTGAATATGGAATTATCTATCATGTTTTAAATACGTATTTGCAGCACAAAGGTAATGAAAAATGAAGAATTTCCGTTTCAATTCAAGGTTTGTCCTCTTTTTCGGGTTTTCATGGCTTTTGGATAGAGTCCCAAGCCTGCTATTCCCGATACTGATCGTGTGATTCTTAGGGCTCAACTCTCTCTTCCGGTGTTGTCATTTGTCTTCCTGTCTTTCCATTTTATCCTCTTCATCCCTTTCATCAGCCCATACGGATCTTTCTCATACAGGCTCTTCCCTGCAGTTCATTCATCCGGGATACTTTCGGGATGGGAATAATCCCTTGCAGGCTTGCCACGGACATCCCGTTTCTGAGACTCTTCTAGTTGTCTTTAGTCTGAAAATCATGAGTGTAATTGTTTGGATTGTGATTCTTGAATTTTAAATTACAATTCTATACAACCTGTGAATATTGCAACTTTCGAAGTTTTTAGTGTAACTTTTTCCCTAAATGAGTCCCATATCTTTGTGTTGTGACAATAAAGTCACGAATTTAATTAAAGAATATATGAAACTCAAAATTGTATTACCGGCCCTGGGATTGTTTTTGGTTGGATTAATGAGCAGTTGTAGTAGTGAATTAGACTCGGCTTTAGCCTCTAAAAAGTCTGCTCCTGATAATTTGGCAACTACTTCGAGTGCTAAGGTTATGGATCAAAGCCAAAGCTCCATAAAAGCTGTTGATCTGGGTGTTGCATCCGATTTCGCCATTCTTTCCAAATCCGGCATTACGGATGTGTATAAAACATCTATTGTCGGAAACATTGGTTCCAGCCCAATAACCGGCGCTGCTATTTTAGTGAGCTGTGCCGAAGTGAAAGGTACCATTTTTACGGTTGATGCAGCAGGTCCGCTCCCTTTCAGGGTAACCAGCCCAAGTATGTTGACCACAGCTGTCAGTAATATGGAAACTGCCTATACCGATGCAGCAGGTCGTGCTAACCCCGACGTCTTAAATTTAGGTGCCGGAACTATTGGTGGCAACACCCTGACTCCGGGTCTTTACAAATGGACTACCGCCTTGGTGATCCCCACAGATATTACCCTTGCCGGTGGACCTGACGATGTGTTTATTTTCCAGGTTGCCGGAACCCTCAAAATGAGTTCTTCTGTAAAAATCATCTTACAAGGAGGTGTGTTGGCCAAAAATATCTTCTGGCAAACTTCGGATGCAGTTACCTTGGGTACAACCAGCCATTTTGAAGGAAATATCCTAAGTCAGACAGGCATTAACCTGCAAACAAACGCTTCCGTCAACGGAAGATTGTTGGCTCAGACTTCTGTCACCCTGCAAATGAATACAGTCGTTATTCCTCAATAACCCGTAGGATAAAATGCAGTTGAAAAAGAGGCAGCCCGATGGGTTGCCTCTTTTTTTACGCTCCCGGGATGACTTGTTAAAACTCAAAATCAGGATTGGTCGGATATCGGTTCTTCTGATGGATATATGAACAGATCACTTCATCAGCCTCCCTGTTTGCATGCGATGTATTCAATGATTGATCATTCCGGAACCACCGGAACAGTTCCATCGGTTGAAGGTTTGCAGTATAATTTCATACTTCCCCTTTCTACCGATAAGCCCCGTGCATCACTATCCCATCGCTACCTGAACAGGACTGAAACCATTTCCGGCCTGGATATAATTTAAAGGTCTGCCCGGAATAACGGCATATCACATTTTAAATGACCTGTCCTCTCTCCCTAATTTTCCGGATAGAAGGAAATCGGCACAAATTGAGACCCCTTTCTCACCTGAACCTTATCGGGATGATGTCTTTATCTATTCGCTGTTCAGAGGGGGTTGGTTTAGGGTTCAGATAGGGTTCAGATAGGGTTGAGATAGGGCAAGGAGGGGTAAACTTAATTGAACCCTATCTCAACCCTATCTGAGTCCTTATTGAAATCTATCTGTAGAGCGAATGGATGGCGTTGAAGTTCAGAGAAGAACTTACGCGGGAACCATTGTAAATAATGAAACAAAACCAGGAGAGATTTGGAAACAAGTTAAGGATCGAAAGCCATGATACCCCAGGTCCGTCAGTACATGGAGAATTACGGAAGGGGGAAAATAGATTTGGCCGGGTGTGAGAAGTTAAGCCTAAATTTATTCAACCGACTTCTGATTGGATTGCACCTGCATCATTCCGGCGATGGGCTGGAAGAAGGATACCGGTAAGAAAAAAAACTGAAAAGAAGGTCCTGTGAAGGGACTCTCGGGAGCAAAAACCAGCAGAGAATTGCCCACAGGTGTAAAAATGAAAGGGCAGCAGGTCGTTTATCCGGCAACGGCACTTCAGCCGAAGAGGATCCCCGGACAGGTATCGTTTAAACCGATTCAAATTCACCACAGGTGACAACTGAAAAAGGGTTATTTCATTCAATAGAATAATCAGAACAAGCATATCATATCGAAAATGTGTGAATTGTGTAACATTTATGCCCCGAATGTATGTATCTTTGACCATTGATACATTTAATATCTATAATTTGAAACAACTTTGTTTAATAAACTTAAGGATTTGATTCAATATTCTTCAAATAAGTCATGTAACCAATGATTTTAGTCCACATTAAAATTAAAAATTATACCCGATGAAGTTATATATCAAATATATGGTCAGTAACCGTTGCAAGATGGCGGTAAAGGAAGAATTAAAGAAACTCGGATTGCATTTTATCGTAGTTGATCTGGGAGAGGTTGAAATTATGGAGACCATAACTCCTGTCCAACGGGAGTCGTTGAAGAAGTCCTTGTTGGATTCAGGCCTGGAATTAATGGATGATAAGCGGGCCGTGCTGATTGAAAAGATTAAAAATATAATCATTGAAATGATTCATCATTCCGATGAAATGATAAAGACTAATTTCTCGGATTATCTGAGTGAAAAACTAAATCACGATTATACTTATCTGGCTAATTTGTTCTCCGAAGTGCAGGGAAGTACCATTGAGCATTTCATTATCAACCATAAGATTGAACGGATCAAGGAATTGATCATTTATGATGAATTGAACATCACCGAGATTGCGTGGAAGATGAATTACAGCAGTGTGGCGCATTTATCCAACCAGTTTAAAAAGGTGACGGGCTTATCGCCTTCGCATTTTAAGCAATTGAAGGATAAAAGGAGAAGCCAGATAGAAGATATTTGAGATATTTCGCAGTGACTCCGGGAGCGGGATATAGCTTTACGGGGGCTTTGAAATACATATAATGAAAAGTACAGAGATGGATACAACAGATTCCACCAAGGGTTTGAGAGAAAAAGGTAATGACTCCATACAACCGGCTATCCCAGTCAGCCAAAAAGCAGAAGTGAATGTCCATGATTTATTGGAAGCCATTCATACCCACTACGGATATGATTTCAGGGAATATTCAGCAGCCCATGTCAAACGCAGGATCATGAACAGGATGGCCTTGACGGGAATTGAAGATATTTCGCAGTTTCAGGCTAAGGTGTTGGCTGAACGAGCATTTGCCTCCACACTTTTGCAGGACTTATCAATCAATGTGACCGAGATGTTTCGGGATCCCGGTTTTTACAGGTCGCTCAGGGAAAAAGTCATACCAATATTAAAAACCTATCCATTTATAAAGATATGGCATGCCGGTTGTTCCACCGGAGAAGAAGCTTATTCCATGGCCATTGTGTTGCAGGAAGAGGGGCTGGCTGACCGGACAACGATATATGCTACTGATTTTAACCAGCATGTGTTGAACAGGGCAAAAGAAGGGATCTTTTCGAACCGGTTGATCAAAGAATATACCACCAACTACCAACTCTCCGGAGGAAAAGAATCATTTTCGGATTATTATATCTCAGATGATCAGAATGTGATCATGAATCAGTATCTGAAAAAAAAGATTGTGTGGGCGAATCATAACCTGGTGACCGATAGTGTATTTGCAGAAGTGAACCTGATATTATGCCGGAATGTGCTGATCTATTTTGACAGGAAATTACAGAATCAGGTTCAAACGCTTTTTCATAACAGCCTGATGAACGGAGGAATCTTATGCCTGGGAACCAAAGAAAGCCTGCGGTTTACCGATTTTAGGAATGAATATACTGCCTTGGATGAGAAACAACGGATATTTAAAAAGAAGTACTAGTACATGCAGTATGAAGCAATAGTCATAGGAGTTTCGGCAGGAGGGATGAATGCACTTAAAACTCTGTTTTCCCTGTTGCCTGAGGATTTTAAGATTCCGATCATTATTGTTCAACATGTCAGCCCACGATCAGAAAATGTATGGATTCAGCTTTTAAATGAAAAAAGCCATCTGGATATAAAGGAAGCTGATGAGAAAGAAAAGATTGAAAAGGGAAAAGTGTATATAGCGCCGCCCAATTATCATTTGCTGGTTGAGAAGAACAAGACGTTTTCGCTTTCTGTTGATGAGCGGGTGAATTTTGCAAGGCCATCCATTGATGTGTTATTTGAGACAGCAGCCGATGCTTATCAACACCACTTGATCGGGGTAGTGCTTACGGGAGCTAACAACGATGGGTCGAAAGGCATTAAAAGGATAAAAGAATGTGGTGGATTAACCATTGTACAACAGCCGGATACAGCTGAATCGCCGTATATGCCAGCCTCGGCCATTGCAACCAGTCCGCCTGATTATATATTACCTTTGGAAGAAATAATAAAATTATTGATTGAAATTGATACACCAAAAGAAAAATCTAAATGAAATTAACGATCAAAAGTAAATTAATAGGGGGTTACGGTATCATCTTGATGTTACTGATCTTTCTGGCCTATTTCACTATTAATAAGTTGTCGGAATCAAACCAACGGTTGTTGAGTATCGTGGATGTCTCATCCAAAAAGATCAACCTTTCGAATGACTTAATGATCGCTGTGTTGAATGCTGCCAGGTATGAAAAAGATATTATCCTGGATAAAGATCCTGCCAAAAAAGATTATTATAAAGACCACATATACCGCTCGCTGGAAACAATCGATAAAAAGACAGTAGAATTAGAAAGCTTATGTGATGAAAAAGGGAAAAAGATCCTGAATGTATTTATCACCAACTGGCACAGCTATAAACCCGAGCTGAATCAAATCATTTATTCCGCTACCAACAATGATCAAGCGTCAGCCTTTAAGATATCCAGTGAGAAAGGGGTAGAGGTGAGGGATGCAGCCATTGTAGAGCTTGAGAAACTGGTGGTGAAAAATGAAAAAAGCATGTCGATTGCCAAAGTTCAAAATGATGAGAACTATAAATCGGCTTTATTATTTATTCTCGCTTTAATTCTAGCGAGCGTACTGTTAGCCATCCTGATATCCTACTGGATTATTCAAAGCATTACCAGCCGGATTTCAAGCATAGCCAATGAAGCCGAAAAAATTGCCAGCCGTGAGTTTAGCAATGATACGCTGGAAGACTCTACCCTGGACGAATTAAAGCCGATTTTCAATGCGCTGGTCAGTGTAAAGGAAAGTTTCAGGGAAGTCACCGACAAAGCTAACATTATAGCCGACGGGAACTATACAGTGGATATGAAAGTCCTGTCAGAGAATGACAGTCTGGGCAATGCCTTAAACAAAATGACCCAGTCCTTGAGGGTGACTACCCAGGAAAATGCAAAACAGAGCTGGCTCACTACCGGTCAGAATATGCTCAATTCCAAATTGACAGGAGTTCAAACCGTAGGAGAGATCTCCGATAATATCATTCTCTTTTTATGTACCTACCTGCAGGCCAACCTAGGAACTGTCTACCTGTATAACGATAAAAGCAAGACCCTGGAACTGAGCGGGCAATATGCCTTTAAATCGCCGAAGAACATCCCGGAGAAGTTTGCACTCAAAGAAGGTTTAATAGGGCAGGCAGCCAGTGATAAGAAACAAATCTCTATCACTGAAATTTCCGATGAACGGGTGCATATCCTGTCGTCGATTCTGGATGCTAAGCCAAAACAACTGCTAATCACTCCCTTTCTGTTTGAAGGGGAGCTTCTTGGTGTTATAGAACTGGGTCGGTTATCGGAGTTTAAAGACACGGAAAAGGAATTCATTGATACTGCTATGGACCTGATTGCCATTAGTGTGAATTCAGCAACCGACAGAAAACAAATATTAGAGTTGCTGGAAGAGACCCAGGTTCAAAGTGAAGAACTCCTGACCCAACAGGAAGAGCTGAGGCAGATGAACGAAGAGCTGGAGGAACAGACCCTGAGCCTTAAGCAACAGCAGGAGGAACTGCAAATGTCGAATGAAGAACTGGAAGAACAGACCCAGTCGCTGGAAGAAAAAAACACGGAAGTCGAAGCTGCCAAAAACGATATAGAAAAGAAAAGAAAAGAACTGGAAATAAGCAGTAAATACAAATCGGAGTTTCTGGCAAACATGTCGCATGAATTACGGACGCCCTTGAATAGCTTACTGATCCTTTCGAAAGACTTATCCGAGAATAAAAAGAATAACCTGGATGATATACAGGTTGAATGTGCCGAAATAATCTATAAAAGTGGGTGCGACCTGCTGGTATTAATCAATGAGGTGCTTGATCTCTCGAAGATTGAGGCCGGGAAAATGTCGGTAAACATTGAAAATGTATCCTTACCTGATTTTGGAGACGACCTGATTCGGAATTTCAAACACACAGCCGAACAAAAGGGATTGAACCTGACTTGTACTTTACAGAAAGATCTGCCGGAGTTCATTCGCACCGATTCACAACGGTTAAACCAGATACTGAAAAACCTGTTATCCAATGCCATTAAATTTACCGAAACAGGAAAAGTCAGCGTCAACATCAGCAAACATTCAGAGCGGAGTATCCAAATCTCGGTTACCGATACAGGGCTGGGCATACAGGAAGATAAACAAATGGCTATTTTCGAGGCCTTTCAACAGGCTGATGGAGGTACTTCCCGGAAATACGGCGGCACAGGGCTGGGTCTTTCCATATCACGGGAACTGGCCCGGTTATTAAGTGCAGAGATTAATGTGGTGAGCAAAATCAATGAAGGTTCTACTTTTACATTGGTTATCCCCTTTGAGATCTATCCTGAACAAGAAGCTGCCGGAATCAACACTGTTGAAATCCCGGTTTTATATAAGCCCCGGACTGAAGATAATACAAATTATCTCAACTATCCGGCTTTAGCCGATCAAAGGGATACAATAACCAAGGCAGATAAAGTCCTTTTGCTCATTGAAGATGATCTGATATTTGCCTCTATCCTTTTGAAACAAGCCGAGAAGAAAGGATTTAAATGTTTATCCGCTTCAACAGGTGAAGATGGTTTGATGCTTGCCTCGAAATACAAACCGCAGGCCATCATACTGGATATGGGTTTACCGGGAATGAGCGGTAATGATGTATTGCTGGAATTGAAAGCAAATCCATCCGTGAGACATATCCCCGTACATATTATTTCAGCCAAAGATCCTACGCTGACTCCACTCAAAGAGGGTGCCATCGAGTATATTATGAAGCCATTAAATAAAGAGGATCTGGATGGAGCATTGAACAGGATCGAATTTTTTATCAACAGAAAAATAAAGAACTTGCTGATTGTTGAAGATAATGAGAGTTCCAGGAAAGCTATCCGTCTAATCATTGGGACCAGTGAAGTAAAATGTTATGATGCCGAGACCGGAAAAGATGCCCTGGAGATTATAGAAAATAATCATATCGATTGTATTATCCTGGACCTGGGCTTGCCGGACATGAATGGATTTGACTTCATCTACGAATTAGAAAAAAGGAAGAGTCAGAATATTCCCCCTATCATTGTATACACGGGCAAGGAACTCACCAAGGAAGAAAATGATGAACTTCAGAAATATGCCGATAGCATTATTATAAAAGGTGTCAAATCGGAAGAACGGTTACTGGATGAAACAGCCCTGTTCCTTCACCGGACCATCAGTAATATGCCCGAGTCAAAACAACAGATTATAAATAATTTGTATGATAAGGAAACTATATTTCATGCCAAAAAGATATTAGTGGTTGATGATGATTCGAGAAATATCTTTGCCTTATCCAAGATCTTACAAGAGCGTGGCATGACAGTGATGAAGGCTGAAAATGGAATCATTGCATTAGAGATGTTGAATGAGCATCAAGACACTGATCTGGTATTAATGGATATCATGATGCCTGAAATGGATGGATATGAAACGATGAGAAGGATACGCATTCAGCCTCAATATAAAAGTTTACCGGTTATTGCCTTAACAGCCAAAGCCATGAAAGACGATAAGCAAAAATGTATTGATGCGGGAGCAAATGATTACATAACAAAACCAATCGATGTAGACCGATTGCTGTCATTAATGAGAGTCTGGTTAAGCAACTAAGTGAAGGGGATCAAACAATTACTTCAATCTTCTGATATCCCAATTGTTTCGGTACTTGAGCGAATTAAAAAATAATTTGATTTAAATTGTAGTTTTAAAAATGAAAGAGAATAACCGTCATAAGATATTAATGGTAGACGATAGGGCAGAAAACTTATTTGCCTTAGAAGTCATTCTTTCCAATGATAATTACGAATGTATAAAAGCAAAATCAGGTGCGGAGGCATTAGATATTCTTGCTTTGCAGAATGATTTTGCCATCATCCTGATGGATGTACAAATGCCTGACATGGATGGAATCGAAACTGTCAAAAGAATTCGTCAGATCGAAAAGTTGAAACATATTCCGATTATATTTTTAACGGCGAGTATGGATAATCCATTGCAAATATCAAAGGGATATCAGGCAGGAGCTGTTGATTATATGATTAAACCACTTTCTTCCGAGATACTCAGAGCCAAGGTGGCAGTCTTTGTGGAATTATATAAAAAGACCACCGAATTATTGATACAGCACCAGGAGAAAGAAAAGAAAGCAGCCGAATTAATCATTGCAAACAATGAACTTGCATTCCATGTCTTAGAGAAAGAAAAACGTGCTGCAGAGCTAATTATAGCCAATAAAGAACTGGCATTCCAGAATGATGAGAAAGAAAAAAGGGCGGCAGAATTAATCATTGCCAATAAAGAACTTGCCTTTCAGAATGATGAGAAAGAAAAGCGAGCTGAAGAATTAATAATAGCCAATAAAGAACTTGCCTTTCAAAACGATGAAAAAGGAAAGCGTGCGGATGAGTTAAGCATTGCCAACAAAGAACTTGCCTTTCAAAATGATGAAAAAGAAAAACGGGCGGAAGAATTAAGCATTGCCAATAAAGAATTAGCCTATCAAAATGATGAAAAGGAAAAGCGTGCAGCAGAATTAAGCATTGCGAATAAAGAGCTGGCCTATCAAAACAATGAGAAAGAAAAACGAGCAGCAGAGTTGGATCTGGCGAATAAAGAATTAATTTTTCAAAACGAAGAGAAAGAAAAACTTGCTGCCGAATTAATCATAGCGGATAAAGAACTTGTTTATCAGACGAAAGAAAAGAAAAAGCGTGCAGATGAATTAATCATTGCGGACAAAGAACTGGCCTTTCAAACCGGGGAAAAGGAAAAACGGGCAGCGGAGTTAGTCATTGCCGACAAAGAGCTTTTATTTCAGACCGGAGAAAAAGAAAAACGTGCTGAGGAGCTAGTCATTGCTGACAAGGAACTGGCTTATCAGACGGGAGAGAAGGAAAAACGTGCCGCTGAGTTAGTGATTGCCGATAATGAGATTGTATTGCAAAATCTCGAAAAAGAAAGACGTGAGATCGCGAATAAAGAATTGGAAGCTTTCAGCTATTCCCTGAAATTAGCGTCACAATATTCCCTGAGCCTGATAGAAGCCAGCCTTGATCCATTGGTAACCATCAATATTGAGGGGAAAATAACCGATATGAACGAGGCATTGACCAATATCACCGGGATGACTCGTGAGGAGCTGAGTGGAACAGACTTTTTTGATTATTTTACCGAACCTCAAATGGCCCGGGAAGTTTATCAGGAAGTATTTGCCAAGGGTTCTGTGGCTGATTCCCCACTTACTGTACGACATAAAGATGGAAAGCTGACCGATGTACTCTTTAATGGGTCGGTATACAGGGATGGGGATGGAAATGTGCTTGGGGTAGTGATTGTAGCTCGGGATGTAACAGCTCAAAAGCTACTCTCGAAATATTCGCTGAGTCTTATCGAAGCCAGCCTTGATCCCCTGGTAACCATAAGCCCTGAAGGAAAGATCACGGATATGAATCAGGCTACCGTGGATATCATCGGAATGACCCGTGAAGAATTGACTGGAACAGACTTCCTGGATTATTTCACTGAACCTCAAATGGCCAGAGGAGTATATCAGGAGGTATTTGCAAATGGTTCTGTGGCTGATTCCCCCCTTACATTGCGTCATAAAGATGGCAAACTCACCGATGTATTATTTAATGGCTCGGTGTATAAAGATGACCGGGGCAATGTATTGGGAGTCGTGATTGTAGCCCGGGATATCACCAATCAGAAACGAATAGCAACCGAATTAACGGAGGCTATTGTCTTTGCTGAAATGGCAACTGAAATAGCTGAAGTGGCCAAGAACAAAGCTGAGAGTTCAACCCTTATTGCTGAAAATGCAGTCAAGGCAAAACAACAGTTCTTATCGAATATGAGCCATGAAATACGGACTCCAATGAATGCAATTATTGGATTTACGAAGGTATTGTTGAAAACAGAACTCTCTGCCAAGCAAAAAGAATACCTCACTGCCATTAAAATGAGTGGTGATGCTTTAATTGTTCTCATTAATGACATTCTTGACCTGGCCAAAGTAGATGCCGGAAAAATGACTTTCGAACACGTACCGTTTAAAATGGCTGTTTCCATATCCGCCATGCTGCATTTATTCGAAACGAAGATTTGGGAAAAGAATTTATTGTTGATAAAAGAATACGACGACAGAATACCGGAAGTATTGCTGGGAGACCCGGTTCGGTTACACCAGATTATTTTAAATCTGGTAAGTAATGCAGTGAAATTTACTTCTAAAGGGAGTATTACTGTTAGTATCCGGTTATTATCAGAAGATGATGAGAATGTCAGTCTTGAATTCTCGGTAAAAGATACCGGGATCGGGATCTCAGAATCAAAGAAAGCTTCCATTTTTGATAACTTCCAACAGGCAACCAGTGGTACTTCCAGATTGTATGGAGGCACCGGGTTAGGGTTGGCTATCGTGAAACAATTGGTAGAACCACAGGGTGGAACCATCAAAGTAACAAGTAAACTGGATGAAGGATCTAATTTTAGCTTTATACTCAGTTTCCAAAAAACAACAGAAGATGCTGAAATAGAAATTGAATCGACCGAACTGGATACCGAAAACAACAATATCAGAGTACTGGTGGTTGAGGATATACCCCTGAACCAGTTGTTGATGAAAACATTGTTAGATGATTTTGGATTTGAACGTGAAATGGCTGAGAATGGAAAAATAGCCATTGAAAAGCTGAAAGCGAATCCTTTCGATATTATTTTAATGGATTTGCAAATGCCCGAAATGAACGGCTTTGAAGCAACCGACTTTATTCGGAACAGAATGCATTCAGACATACCCATCATTGCCTTAACAGCTGATGTGACTACTGTGGATCTGGCAAAATGCAAGGCGGTGGGGATGAATGACTATATTGCTAAACCCGTAGATGAGAGGTTGCTGTATAGTAAAATTGTAGCTTTGGCGAAGAAACCCCTGGCTTTGAAAAATAATGATGATGATGCTTTCGAAGCCGTTGAGTCTGAACCGGTAAAATATACGAACCTGGATTATCTGAAAACTCGTACCAAATCAAATCCCAAACTGATGATGGAAATGATTTCACTTTATCTGGAACAAACGCCACCTTTAATTACTGCCATGAAAAAAGGGTTCACTGATAATGACCTGGTAACGTTACATGCAGCAGTTCATAAAATGATTCCTTCATTCGCAATCATGGGCATGAGCGTTGATTATGAAAATATGGCCAGAAAGGTACAAGAATATTCAGGCTTAGAGCAACAGTCAAATACACTTAAAAATATGGTACTACAACTTGAAACAGTCTGTCTGCAGGCATGTAAAGAATTAAAAATCGAATTTAATAAAATAAAAAATATAACCCAATGAGTAAAGATAAAATAAAAATATTTCTGGTCGATGATGATGCATTGCTACTAAAATCATTGGAAATTGATTTTATGGAGCATGCCGATTTTAATATTGAAACATTTGCCACAGGCGAACTTTGCCTTAATTCTTTATCCGACAACCCGGATGTAATTGTGTTGGATTATTTCCTGGATGGGATTGATAAAACTGCCATGAATGGGATTGAAACATTGGATAAAATAAAAGCCTTCAATCCTAATATTCCTGTTGTCATGTTATCTTCCCAGGATAAAATTGAAGTAGCAATTGAATGTATGCATCATCAAGCGTTTGACTATGTTGTAAAGAGTGAAACTGCTTTCCTACGTTTACAAAAAATAATTACAACTATTTTCCATTACCAAAAAGTGGAAAAAGAACTGAACTGGTATATGGAAAGAATGTAATACTCATTTACTATTTCTTCATTTACCAGTTACTATTAAGTGTATAGTTTATCAGTATTGATAAGCCATGCACTTTTTATTTGTAGTCATATCCGATCAGTTTAGATTCAACAATACGTTAATCAGTAAATTGGTAAATCGTAACTGATTAAATAGCCTAAGTGTGAATGATGTAAATAAATATGAAAATTATGTAAGGTTTATGTCTGACAAGGCAACTATCTTTGAGGGGAATAAAAACATTAAGTGTAGTGTTTATTTCATAGATACAAATTTTCAATTTATTAAACTTCAAAAATTAATCAGTATGTCACTCTTATCCGTTTTACTCGTAATTATCATTGTAGGTGTTCTTCTGTGGGTTGTCAATACGTATATTCCCATGGATCATAAGATAAAAAATATCTTGAATATTGTGGTTGTGATTATTGTCATTATTTGGCTTCTGAAAGTCTTTGGGCTTTTTAGCTACCTGATGAATATTCACGTATAAAAACCACCGATCTACAATTTGATATTTTAAGCTATTTATAAGAAAACGTTGTCTTTCCATGAAAGACAACGTTTTCTTATGATGGACTGAACTATCATTCAATATTATATGGTTTGTAATCTGATATTTACAATTTTATTTAATTTTCAAGTCAATTGACCTATAATTTAAAAGAGTGTGAATGATGTAACTTTTTATCAAAATTATGTAAGCCGTATTCTGGTAAAAAGCCTCACCTTTGCTATGTGAAAATGAATTCACAATTTAAACACAAATTTATGAAAAATAGAAATTTACTTCTCATGGCATTTTTTATTGCCACTCAACTTATAAATGCTCAGACAGCAGATATAAAATTGGGAGTTGATCTTGGTATTATTAAAAACGAATACAATGGAGATTATGGAAATGGGATTTTTAATTTTAAACAACAAATGTTTCCTTCGGTAGGAGTAGCTTTGGGTTATTATTTAAATCCATCTTTTAATGTTGGGTTACGTAGTGATTTTGGTGATTACGGATATCGCGAAAATAATGTAAGTTATTTCAGAGGCAGAAAAACAGATGTGTCTTTGTATACCCAATACAAATTTAATAACGGGTATATTTTAAAAGAAAATTCGAGGTTTACTCCATTTCTAACAATTGGACTTGGAATAGCTGCCTATGGT
>Ga0302286_10001061_pt1 | contig 20916 bp, 22 predicted proteins | sample III_Fen_E2_3_FD_198765 | JGI IMG/M metagenome (GOLD analysis project Ga0302286, IMG submission 198765) | Peat permafrost microbial communities from Stordalen Mire near Abisko, Sweden - III_Fen_E2_3 | ecosystem: Environmental > Terrestrial > Soil > Wetlands > Permafrost | place: Sweden: Abisko...
TGCTCTTTCCTGGGAAGTTATAAAAATCTCCGTGGAGTAAATCCACGGAGATTTTTGATAGTTTGATTGGGTAACACTTGACGTGGGTAGTCGGGTGGGGTACCGTAAGAGTACTAAATTAACGAGCAGGACATAGTTCCTACAAGGAGGATATCAATATGGCTCGATCTTTCAACCAAGTAATACTAATGGGTAATCTTACCCGTGACCCGGAGCTTCGACAGACGCCAAATGGGCAAAATGTGTGTAGCTTCAGCCTAGCACTGAATCGCAGCTACAAAGGCGCTGACGGCAACTGGCAGGAAGCGACCGACTTTATCGACGTCGTGGCCTGGGGGCCGCTCGGCGAGCGCGTGGCACAGTACCTAAGCAAAGGGCGCCCATGCCTCGTGAATGGTCGCTTACAGAGCCGTAACTGGGAGCAGGACGGTCAGAAGCGCAGCAAGGTAGAGGTTGTTGCGCAGGACGTCACCTTTCTCGGCGGTGCGGGCGGTGAAGGCGGCGGCGCTAGCAGCAACCAGGGCGCTAGCTCATCAGCTAGCTCATCAGTTCCGGCCAAGAAGAAAGATGATGTCGTTGAAGACATCGGTGATGAACCGATTAATCTTGACGATATCCCATTCTAGAAGACATGAGACACCTACTATCGTAGGTTTCTCATCGCGCCGGCAAAATGGTTCACATTTTGTCGGGCTGCTCTTCCCAACCGGCAGTAGAGTATAGATTACTGATTCTGAAGGAGGTCTCTCGTGGAAGCACCAGTACAATTTTGCGAAGAAAGCATGCGCTGCGAAGTGTGTCCTTTCAGGGTATTCCATGACGAAACAGCTCGCTCTGTAGTTGGTACGGTCGCAGACAAGATTGCAAATGACACACGCCAAGAGAGTAATACGAGATATTCACATTTAGTCAAAGCTAGAGTTGCGATGCAAGGTGCGGGAATAGCAAGACCAGACTTTCGGCAAATGAATTTTCTAGCAGATGCCGCGGAAGCTGTTACAAGCCAGACATGCACATCGTATGACGTAAATGGTCGGATAATTGCGGAGAGTGATCGCTAGTATGACTTTGATGGAGCAGATACAGCAGATTGATCGACGCGTAAAGGCGATGCTTCGGGAAACAAGCCTTGATGAGTTAGACAGGGAAGAATTGCACACTTTGAAACAACTGAAATTGCACTGCAACGAGGCACGGCTCGATGTGCGTGAATATGAATATGCCGAAACGAGGGTAGAGCAGCAAAAAGCAGCAGCCAAGGCACATAGAAATCTCGCAAAGCTTGAGAAGAACATATTACACCTGAGTGGCGTCTTCGGTCCTGCTGACACCGCAGATCTTGGGGCGCACATCGATACTCTGAAGACCGCTTTGAGCTAAGATGTAATCCAAGGTTGAAAAGTCCCTCTAGAGAAGGGATAATAGGGTCATATTTATTGGAGATGTTGATGGACGAAAAAACGGCAGTCGGTTTTATCCTGCATAAAGTCAACGCGATGGACGCGCAGACTGGTTTTGGGCTGGGAGAATCTGGTGCCGCTACTATCAAGAACGTCCTGCAACATGATGCCAATAAAGTTATAGCTGAGTTCATGCAAAACCGTGATCCTGGCCCAGTCCTAGAGTTAATTGCGACCATGCACGCGTATGGTGGCATAACAGATGACGAATACAACCAACTGACAACTAGCTTTTCCAAGGAGACATAACATGGCAACACTATCTATCACGAATTTGAAAAAAGGTACGCTCTTCCAGTTTGAAGGCGTGCCATATCGTGTCGTTGAATACAACCAGAAGGTCATGGGGCGCGGCGGGTCTATCGTGAATGTACGCATTAAAAGCGTGCTCGACGGTAAAGTGCTCGAAAAAACATTCAAGGGCAATGAGACACTTGAGACGGCAGACGTCTCGACGCAGTCCGTGCAGTACCTCTACAACGACGGTTCGACCTTCCATTTCATGAACCAAGAGACCTTCGAACAGTTCGAAGTATCAGCCGATCTCGTTGGGGATGGCGCGGGATATATGAAAGAGGGTGATACGGTCGGCCTGCAGTTTTTCAACGACAACCCTATCAACCTAGAGTTGCCAAAGAACGTGCCACTTGCAGTGACCTACACAGAGATGGCAGTGAAGGGCGATACGTCATCGAGCATAACCAAAGATGCCACGCTTGAAACGGGAATTACCATTAGAGTACCTGCGTTCATAAAAACTGGCGACGTTATATCTGTCGACACCGAAAATGGCGCCTACCGCGAACGCGTCAAGGAATAAAGCCGAATGAAACAGCGACTTGATATTGTACTTGCAGGGAAGAAGCTTGTGACATCGAGAAGCCAGGCAGAGAGTTATGTGCGCATGGGGAAGGTTATGGTGAACGGCAAAGTTGCTACCAAGCCTGGTCACCTTGTCGACGAAGCAGACAGTATTCGACTAAACGCCAAAGAACAGTATGTAAGCAGGGCAGCATTCAAGCTAAAAAGTGCGGATTCGGCGTTTCATATCGATTGGACGGGGAAGACGGTGCTTGACGTTGGTAGCAGTACAGGCGGGTTTACGCAGTATGCGCTGCAGCACGGAGCCGCGAAGGTATTTGCCGTGGATGTTGGCACCGACCAACTGCACCCAAGCCTGCGGTCTGACAGAAGAATTGAGCTGCACGAAAAGACTGACATCCGAGATTTCACGACGGAAGAGACTATTGATATCGTCGTCGGTGATGTCAGTTTCATAAGTCTTCGTGATATATTGCCGCACGTTGTTTCTATAATCCCGCCGGCCGCACTCGTTATCGCCATGGTAAAGCCTCAGTTTGAAGCAGGGCATAGCGACGTTAAACACAAAGGTGTCATTAAGAATGATCGTATGCGTCGAGACATCTTAAAAGACTTTGAAATGTGGGCACAAAAATTGTTCAAAATTGTCGACAAAAAAGATTCAGAAGTGGCTGGCAGCAAAGGCAACGTCGAGCGTTTTTATTTACTAAAAGTACTTTCTACCGAAAAGAAAAGATAGGTGATTATGATATCGAGAATCGTGCGCGACTTGTTACAATAGGCTTATGCTTTATTTTCCGAGTCGGATAATCGCGGGCGATATTATTGCCGATAAGCTCGAGCCAAAATATCGGTATGAGGACTGTGCCGTGCTAGCGCTTAATGACGGCGCTGTACTGGTAGGAGCGGCGATTGCACAGAGACTTCACTGCGTGATGAATATGTTGTTGCTCGAGTCAATAAAACTTCCTGGTGAGATTGATGTCCTAGCAACGATGGACAATTTCGGCAGCATGACTTACAACGACAAGTTCAGTACCGGTGAGCTCGAGGAGATGCAAAGTGAGTACTTTGGCTATATTGAACAGCAAAAGCTTGAAAAGATTTTTCTCATGCAAGAGATGATTGGCCAAGGGGGTGTACTCGATCGCAATATGCTGAGGGGTCACAATGTCATTGTCGTGTCCGATGGTCTTGTGAATGGATTTTCCATGCGTGCAGCGGCAGAATTCCTAAAGCCTCTGAACATGCAGCGACTTATTATGGTGACGCCATTTGCTAGCGTCGCGGCGGTTGACCAGATGCATGTTTTGGCCGACGAGCTAGTCTGCCTTAACGTGGTCGAGGATATTATATCGATTGATCACTACTATGATGATGCTGCTTTGCCACCACACGAAAAAGTCATAAAAATACTCGAAGACATTGTGCTGCACTGGCAGTAAGACCCTAAGAGATAAGCGCAGCGAGTTCTTTTTCGTCGGTGATTGTAATGATTGATTGCTCAAATGAGATTAATCCGTGACTTTGTAACTGACGAAGTGCACGACTGGTGGTTTCCCTCGTCGCACTGATAGAACTCGCGATATCCTGCTGTTTGAGGGGTGCAAGGATCGTAATACCCTTGGCAGTTTTTTTGCCAAAGCGGTGTGCCATACTAAGGAGAAAAGAGGCGAGGCGTTCACGTACACTGCGATATTCAAGTGTGATGATGCGGTCGCTGTGCAGCTTATACATATAGGTGACAGTATCGAGAATAGGCAAGACTGCCTCTGGGTGAGTGCGAACAAACTCAATGAATTTGGGACGCGACACAAGCCATACTACGGTTGGCGCAATGGCGGCATTGAGAATGCGCTTCGGCTCGCCGGTAATCGCCCAAGTTAGTCCAATGATTTCACCCTCCTTGCGAATGATAAGAAGGTTCTCTTCGCCATACTTAGTGATATCGTATGATTTCACTATGCCAGACTCTATATAAAAGATGCCCCGCGGGTCTTCGTCGGGGCCAACAATGAACTCACCCTTTCTGTAATCGAGACGAGCGCCAGTGTGGAAAAAATCAATGATAAGCTGCTGTTCCGCACTGGTGCTGACCATAGGCAGACTATATCACTGTGTCGTACTTTTGTCGAATATTTTTCAATAATACGCTAATGATATATCACATGTGATATATGTCTCAATGGTTTTGTAAACTTCCCGACAGATTTTCCAGAGATAACCACCATACTGTAAGTAGATTCACCGAAGAATATGAGGAGAATCATCTAAAGGAGGTTACCACCATGGTCTCATCGCAGCAGATTGAGCAACAGCTCAAAAAAATAGGTTGCCATTACACCATGTGGGGGAGCTCAGAGATTGCTGAACTTAAAAACCTTCTGATGGATGATGAAAAGATAGCCATCGCAATCAATGGCTACTATGAGGGTGGATTTGGTCTATTGGTCGCCACTAATTTCCGGGTGCTCATCATTGATAAAAAGCCATTCGTGCTGAACCTAGAAGATCTCCGTTATGAGATGATTACAGAGGTAACGTTTGGAGCTCGACTGTTGATTGCAGATATGCGAATAGCAATCCCAACACGTACAATATATTTCGATAGCTGGTCTATGGAAAAGCTACATAAAGCGATGAGATACATCCAGCAGCACGTGCTTGAAGCGAGAGATAATGGTAATACACCTATGGTGAGTGACTGGTTCAGGACGAGGGCTTCAGAACTAGGCTCCAGACGTCAGGCTGTCAGCGCTGCGACGAGGATTAGCAGTATCGCACGGTCTGCGTTGATGGGAGTAAATGCCGTGCCATACGTAAAATCGCCCTCAATCGGGCACAGCTCGTCGATGCGTGGTATAAACCCGTATAGCCGTCGAATCAATACGACGCTTCGCCGTCGACTCCCGGCCTTCTACCACTGATATGGTATGCTGTATGAGTGGCAAAAATCTTTGAAGGACTATTTTTTCGGATATATCGTTTATATAGAAAAAAGCCGCGAACAGTCATCGCGGCATGTGTTTTAGTAGTTTTAGTAGTTGTTGGGCAATTCTTCTACCCAAGCGGTAGATTGCTGCCATTCACGAGGTTGGATGGTAGGCAAGTGAGCTCAATGGATGAAAAAGAAATCACCCAGCTTCTTGTCGATACATACAGCAATGTACCGCTCTCCCTAAAGATAGAGGGTGATGCGAAACAAACGACCGTGAGCACAACTACTGCTGTCGCGGGAGTATCGCCAGATAATGAGAAAATTTTCGGGGGCTTAACATCATATCCTTGGTGGCAACGGCTTGTTCCACTATCGATCCTATTCGTGGGGGCACTTAAGAACCAGGCAATTATCGTCGATCTCGACGATGCAAGGTTTAGCGACTACGCAAAAGCTCGGCTAGCCGATTGTAAAGTAGCACCAAAAAATGCGTCAGTGATGGTAAAAAATGGTACTGTTGCCTTGAGCCCTGCGAAGAATGGGCAACAGTGCATCGAAAAGGAATTACGCCAGGTCATGCTTGCAGCAAAATTAAGCGAAAAGGGCGTTACTCGGACGATAAAGGCGCAAACAGTCAAACCAGCTCGTAATGACAAAGATGTTGCTGGGTTGCTGAAAAATGCAAAGTCACTAGTGGACCGCAAGCTGAGCCTGAAACTTGCCGACAAAGAGTATGGCGTGGACCAATCAACTATCGCTTCTTGGCTTGCGTTCGTGGAAGACTCTAAGAATAAGAAAAAGCTGACAGTTGATGTCGACATGGAGGCGGTGAGAGCATATGTCGCCGAAATGCAGAAGAAAATTTATGTCGCGCCGACGGCAGAGATAGTCTACGTCACTGATGATGTCGAGACGAGTCGCGTGGAAGGTAAAGAAGGCCGCGGCCTCAATCATACCGAAACGGCAACGGCCCTGAAAGACCAATTACTTAAAGGCGATGGAGTAGCTGAGGCGACAATCATCTCGCTGCCACCGACTGTCACGTACAATAGGTCGTACTCTGCAACAAAGACTGGGCTGCAGGCACTCCTAAACGATTTAGTGAGTACGAAGGGCAACTATGGAATTTCGGTACGCCTCCTTGATGGCACGATCATTAGTTCCCGAGGTGACACGATTTACCACCCAGCGAGTACCTACAAACTGTATGTTGCATACTCGTTACTCAAACGTATCGAGAGCCATGAGATGGACTGGAATGCCACCTCTACAGGGGGCAAAAGTGTCAGCCAGTGCTTTGATTTAATGATTGTAAACTCGGACAATACCTGCGCAGAGTGGTTTGGTAATACAATCGGGTGGAATACTATTACGTCGGAAGTCAGGGCGCTCGGGCTAAACGCAACCGATGTTGGACTTGGGACCAAAACATCGACGGCAAACGATGAGACAAAGTTTCTTGTGCAGCTTCAGAACTGTAGTTTCTTGCAGCAGGCCGAGTGTGACCGGCTTATCGGTGATATGAAACGCCAAGTGTATCGCAGTGGCATACCGGCGGGCGTGAGCGCGACTGTAGCGGACAAGGTTGGCTTTCTTGACGGGTTGTTACATGACTCAGCGATTATCTATGGACCAAATAAGACGTACGCACTTACGATACTGACGAATGGTAGCACCTGGGGCAGTATTGCCGATGCTGCGAAACAAATACACGCCCTCATGTCCCGTATGTAGTTTAGTGCACGATCTGTGAGTCGAAGGCGAAAGAGCAGAGGCTGTGCCTATTTCTTTACGTTGAAACGAAACTCAACAACATCATCAGGCTGCATGATGTAGTCTCGGCCAACGGTATGGATTTTACCTGCTTGGCGCGCTGCCAGTTCTGAACCGGTAGCAACAAGGTCCGGGAAAGCGACAATTTGCGCGGCGATGAACCCTTTTTCAAAATCAGTGTGGATGACTCCAGCAGCTTGTGGGGCACTATCACCTTGACGAATCGTCCAAGCGCGCACTTCTTTTTCGCCGGCCGTGAGATAACTTTGTAACCCGAGTGTGTGATAGGCTGCCTTAATGAGTTTGACCAGCCCAGATTCCGACACACTGTATGTAGACAACAGCTCAGCCGCTTCTGCTTCGTCCAGACCACGAAGCTCTTCCTCGAGTTTGGCGCAGATGAACACTGAGTCGGCAGGGGCAACCATTGTAGCTAGTGCAGCTTGATTAGATGGATTAGCCAGCGTCTCTTCATCGATATTAAATGCATAAATAACTGGTTTCATGGTGAGAAGTTGTAGCTCTTTGGAAAGCTCCTGCCATAACTCTTTCTCAATGTTCCAATTTCCAGTCGAGATAGGTTTGCCACTATCGAGCCAGGCCCGGAACTGTTCGAGGAGGTCGACTTTATTTCGCAGCTTTGGATCTGCTTTTGCTTCTTTCTGAGCTTTGGGTAGGTGTTTTTCGAGCGTCTGCATATCTGCAAGTATTAGCTCGGTATTGATGACGTCAATGTCCGTCTTCGGGTCAACACGGTCGGCGACATGGATGATGTCGCCAGAGTGAAAGGCACGAACGACATGAACAATAGCCGCACACTCGCGGATATTGGCGAGAAATTGATTGCCAAGACCTTCACCTTTGCTAGCTCCAGCAACGAGACCCGCGATATCGACAAACTCTACGGTGGCCGGAATGACCCGTTGCGCTGTATACATTTTTTCTAAGACAGAAAGTCTTTCGTCAGGGACGGGGACTATCCCAGTGTTTGGCTCAATGGTTGCGAAAGGGTAGTTAGCTGCGAGCGCTCCAGCATCGGTTAATGCATTGAATAGCGTTGATTTACCAACATTTGGTAGTCCGACGATACCGATACTCAACATATTATTTCAACCTCTTTCTTTCGTGGGATACATTCAGTCTAGTTCTCTCAGTAATTTTACCATGCTTCGGTGGCAGATACCGTTGAAGTCATGTGGCGAAGGTTATTCTCGTATGGCTGATTGCCAAAATAGGTTTCAACAAAGGTTTTATCTATCCAGCTACCTCGTTGGGCCAGGTAATAGTGGTAGCTTGACCATTGATAGGCTTCTATATCTTGTTGCTCGACCTCTGGAAGCCGATGAAAGCCGCACAGAACCTCAATTACTTCATCGTCGGATGCAAGCAGGCGATCTTTGTAGGGGCCGGCAAATACCTTGCCAGTCTTGGAGTACTTGGCATTGAAATAGATGCTGTATGCGATGCTGAGACGCTGAATTAGTTTTGCACTAACGCCCCTATGCTGTTCGTGAAGGAGTAGTCTAAATGAACCTTTGAGCAGGGTAAAACCACAAATGCTGACTCCATCTGTGGTACGCAGCAAGCGTCGCAGTAGCTTTAAGAAATGGGCATAGTCTTCGGAACCTCTAAAAATAACTTGTCCATTCTTGCCGGTGTTGCGAGCAGCGATATAAACAGAAGCTCCACCTTCTTTCAGAGTCGATCTGTAGGGCATTCAGGGAAGTTTATCATGTAAAGGGCAAATGATGCAATAATGTTCTTTAATAACTTATATCTCGAAATATGGTTAGATTTTAACTAAACGAGCCAATTCTCTTGATAATAAAAAAATGAATTGCTATTGTAAAAATACTAATAGCTAATAAAGGGGGGGGATATGTTGGCGATCGTACGAATAAGTCGGCAAAAAATTAAACACTGGCCGACCCGCGTTAAAGTCATGCTAGCATTGGTCGGGCTTTTGGTCGGTCAAGCTGCACCGATATACACATTCATTGCTCATAGCGCTGCTATTTCCGATACAACACCAGTTAGTGTCAACACCTTTACGGTGTCAGCAAATGCAGTAGTCGTTAACGACGGTGATGCGCACCTTACGTTGAGCGGAACAGTCAGTGACGACCTTTCTGGTTTTGCATCGATGCAGCTGTACTATACTTCGCCATCAGGTCATCAAGTAGCTGAGGGCCAAATGACCGCCGCAACGAATGATAGTTTTACGGCCGAAGCTACAATCCCACGTTATGGTGAGCCTGGTACATGGAGGCTGACTGCGACATTTATCGACACTGCGACAAACATTCTTACGCTGACGCCCCAACAACTGGCCAGCAAGGGCTTCTCACTCGATGTAAATGTTAGCTCATCGACGCCAGACACGACAGCACCATATCTTACAAACTTCACGGTGCCGGGCTCTGAGTCGGTCAGTGTCGTAGATGACCAGGCGTTCGTCGAGACTGACGTTACAATGCCCGATGATCTTTCTGGGGTTGCTCATGATGCACAATTCGCTAATGCTACAATCCGATATGTATCTCCAAATGGCAAACAAAGTTTTTCAGCCACTTTTCAAACAACGCCCGTAGCAGATGAGTACTATGCAGTTGTGAGCTTTCCGCAGCACGTCGAAGCAGGCATCTGGTTGGCGCAGTTAACCGTGGCTGACAAGGCTGGCAACACGCGCGTTTATGATGCGAACGACTTGAGCAACTTAGGGTTTGCGCCTACCATTACCATTACGAGTGAAGCCGACACAACACCAATTTCGGTTACCGCGATGAAATTCGTTCCTCTCCAGCAAGATTACTATGACGGTGTGTCAAATTTTACTGGCGGGCCTATCGCTACGATGCAAGTAGAGACAAGTGACGATTATTCAGGAGTTGTTTCACCTGAGCTTATATACCGATCAACGACCAGCTCTCAGGTTGCTACCGCAGAATCATGGTCTATGTATAATGATAATTCTACCGAGAGAATTCAGTTTATGGTCAATATGCCTCAATATGCTGCAGAGGGAGACTGGCTGCCTGAGCTTTCTACGGTAGACCAAGCCGGTAATCCAAAAGTGTACAGCTATACTGATCTTTTGGCGCTCGGTTTCGACATGAAAGTAACAGTTGGTAATAACGTGACTGAGTCCGTAGATGCTGGCGATACTGTTACAACAGACACTACAGGTGCAGGCGCAACTGCAGCGAATCCTGTTCAAGCGGCAGTTACATCACCAGTTCCAGGGAATATCTCTGTTACAGCGGTTGACATGGCAAGTGCAGAAAGTGATTTTACAGGCTACAGTTTACTTCCTCAGCAGTACTCGATTTCCGCCCCAACGGCAACTCCTGAAGATCCGTTGGTGCTCACGTTTACCGTCGACTCAAGCCAGCTTGGCGGCGTAAATCCGACCGACATTACTATTTTCCGTGATGGCACGGCTGTGGGCCAATGTCTGAATTCAAACGTAGCCGATCCTGATGCGTGCGTCAGGTCCGTCTCGACTGATGCGCACGGCGACGTGTCAATAACGGTCAATAGCTCACATGCCAGCCAGTGGGTGTTTGGTACAAAGCAATCGGCTCAACCAGCATTCACGTTCCAGGGTTTCAAAAAACCCATACTTGCATCACCTGAGCTAAACAAAAATGAAGCTGGCAGTGCAATTCCAGTGAAGTTCAGTCTGGGCGGTGACTACGGTTTAGATGTACTCACGGCAGACTCACCAACGTCACAGAAGGTGAACTGCACTACATTGCAGCCAAAGGGCGATGAAACACCTGCGGTCGCTGCAAATAAGAAGGACTTAAAAATAAATGGAAATGACTACTACCGATATGACTGGAAAACCCTAAAAAGCTGGAGTGGAACCTGCCGCGAGCTCAAGTTTACATTCACAACAGGGGAAACTGCCAGTGCATTCTTCAAATTTAAATAGAAAATAAAATACGCAAACGCCGCCCGTAAGTCTTTTAAGCGGGCGGCGTTTCGTAAACGCAAATCATTCTCGAAGAAGCTTGTGCTTTAGATGCTGCGCTGATACCATGTAGATAACAAAGTGGGAGCACTTGAAGTGACGAAAGAGACCGAAAAGATATCAGCAGAGAAACCTACAGTAGGTCAGGTTAGCCGGCGATTCGTACCCCCCATGTGGCTGGCCATTTCAGCCATCGTTGCTGTTCTATTACTATCTGGCGGCATCGCCTGGTGGCTAGGCCATCGAAATAGTGAGGTAGCCGATACCTCTAATTACACATGCTCAAACGAGACCATAAAATCAGCAAGTACTTATATTACGAAATACGACAGTGGGAAGTATTATTCACTTGTGACTGAGATCATGAAGCACCCTACATACAAAAAAGACATCAACTGTCTCTATATAGTAACGCGATACTATATCATGGTTGGTCGTGGTGGTGACGCCCAGACAAACCTTAATCTGCTAAAGATAGCTCTTCCAAAGTCAAATGGCTACAGCATTTACTTTAATCCTCTTCCGATGACCCTCGACGCAATGCAGACCAGTATTGATGTGTTCAAGCAGCAGGGCAAAGAGCTAGAGGATATGCAGAATAGTTCTGAAGGGCTTGACCAAGCGTTATCGGAGACTACATCACCATGAGACAGACAACTCAAAGGATGGCATTGATAGCCGGGCTACTCTTAGGGTTATTTATAGTCGTTGTCCCTGCTACGACACTAGCAGCAAAGAAAGACAGAGCAACATTAAATCAAAGTCTTCGCTTCGGCATCGAAACTGCAGTGGCGCTTGACTGGGATAATAGTGCCCATTCAGATGTGTACACTAGGCGCGCCTGTAAAGACACAATACTTCAATATTATCCCACTTGGACTGGTGATGAGCTGTATTCACACAACAACTCAGGCCTCAGCCCTCCCGGCACGAGTGCATCATATAGGGCCGATACGTGGATTTCCCAAAAAGGTACCGGCAATGCGTCGAGCCCAATATCTGTCGATCCAACGACGCAGACTTCTATAGACCTGCAAATCAATAGTCTGTCGTTTGTATGTCGGCCATTCGTAAAACCAGTTCCCAACAATAGCTGCGGACTGACTGGAAAAAAATGGACACAGACGGCAGATGGGTGGATAACGGGGGTCGGGATTCCCGATGCCGATCTTGACACTAGCATTCATGGCTCAGGAACACGCAATTATGCAAGCTCGACAAGTGAATCTTGCTTTCAGGTGTTAAAGGCTTGGCAGCATGTAAGAATCGATGACATGACTGTGCTTAGCGGTGGAGGCACGGTAAGTGGTGTCAGTGCGGGCGATAAGTTAAAAATTACAGCAGATAGCAAATCAAGATACTGGCTTGCGCCACCGCTACCGTTTACCTATACATATTCGCCTCTTGCGCCCGGTGAAACTAGAAGCGTAACGCTACAAATGCACTACAAAGAACAGGATAGTTATATTGATGGGAATACGGCCTGTTTACACAATGGTACAACAAAAGTATATGATACGAACGGTGGGGAGACGAGCTGGGGAAATTGCGACAGTAAACCTCAAAAGCTTACATTCTTACTCGTAGGAAAAGGCATACCTAATCCCCCGAATACAGTAACATGCCGAGCTGGCAGTATCACTGGGGATAAGGCTGTTGGGCACGCTCAGTCACTTACCGGTGCAACTGGTTCATTCAGCGATTCTTGGCCGGCAGGTGGAGCTACCGTTAGTCTTAACATTACCCGCTCAAATGGCACTTCTGTATATAGCAATGGGGCCTTAGGCTACGTGCAGAATGGCAAAGATTTGAGCATGAACTCTGTTTCATTTACTCCGGTCGCGGCAGATACATATACGGCAAAATATACCGTAAGTGCCGCAGGGGTTACGGCGGCTAGCTGTGTTACTACTGCGGCTGTCGGCACGAAACCATACTTTGAGGTTGATGGTGGGGATGTGAGTGCTGGTAATGCAGATGGAGACAGCCTTTTAGGTGGTGGTACGGCAGATGTCATTACCTGGAATGCGAATAGTGAGCTGGGTAGTCCTGCTTACGACGGAGGCAATACAAATCTTGCCGTTATAGCGACGGGTAGTATCAACGGTGTCGTAACTGGTAGGGGAAATGCGAGTTTGCCAGCACTGTCATTTGCCAGTGACCAGTCGAGTGACTATGGTGGTAGGTTTGTGAGTATGGCGACAAAGCCAAGCTACCAAGCGAATATCAAATCTACAGGCGCAACGGCACTTGTGGGCAATACTTTTACGATAAGCCAGTTAAATACAAATGGTGTCTATACATCTGACCATGACATCACCGTGAACGGCACCGTGGGGGCGGGTAAGACGGTCACCTTGATCGTAGCGTCCGGGAAAAATATATTCGTTGGTGACGTAAAGTATGCAGCCTATACTCTTTCGACTATGCCGCGTTTTACGGCATATGCATCACCAGATGATACCGATGTCGGTGGTAATATAGTCGTCTCGGGTGGTGTCTCGCTCTTGCATGGGAATTATATTACCGAAGGAACATTTTATACCTGTGGAGCGGATGCTGCGACAGGCTATGATTTCAGTGACCCCGTCACCGCAGCCAACGCCGCAGCCATCGGCGCGTGCAACTCCAAACTGACGATATATGGGACAATCTCGGCCAGCAAAGTACTGCTCAGTAGGACAGTCGGATCATATGTCACCCCAGCCGCAGGCGGAGCTGAAATCTTTAAATATGGTCCAGAAGTATGGCTTGGTGCACCGACTAGTGAGAAGGCTTTCGACAACTATGTCAGCCTTCCACCAATTTTGTAGCAACTTCTTTCACCAAAAGTATTGCCAGCCATTCCGCTCATGCTATAATCAGAAGTAATTATGACAGTATTGAGTGGGGTATCATCGTTCTTTGGACTCGACATTGGGACGACGGGCATACGTCTCGTCGAGCTAAGGGGTAATGGGGCTGTTCGTAGCCTCGTCAAATATGCATATGTGCCTGTCGAGGCGAAATTGACACAAAGCGACAGTAAGGTAGACCAGCAGAAGCTTGCGCAGATTTTGCAAAACCTTATAGAAGAAGCTCGCCCGTCGACGAAACATGTCGCGGTGGGTCTTCCTAGTAACAAGGTCTTTACAACGGTAGTCGATTTCGATCAGCTTTCTGCCAGCGAACTAGCCAAAGCCATACAGTACCAGGCAGATTCACTTATCCCAACGCCACCGGCTGAAAGCAAGATAGACTGGTCTGTCATCGGAGAGTCACCTAAGGACAAGACAAAAGTGGAGTTACTGCTCAGCAGCGTCTCTAATAATTTTATTGAATCACGCCTCGACATGATTGAATCCATTGGCTTGAATGTCATTGCCTTTGAGCCAGACTCCCTCGCATTGTCACGAGCTCTCGTGGCTCCTGGCGAGACCGAGCCACAACTAATTATTGATATTGGCCAGCAGGGCACTGACTTGGTTATCGTACTCAATGACGCGCCTCGTCTGACGAGGTCCATCCCAACTGGGTCAGAGGCAATTACGCGTTCGGCTATGCAGAACCTTAATATCGACGAAAAGCAGGCGAGTCAATTCGTCTTCCGTTTTGGTGTTAGTAAAGACAAGCTAGAGGGTCAGGTGTACCAGGCAATTGTAAGCACTGTCGATATGCTCGTGGGCGAAATAGACAAATCTATCAAGTTCTTCGAAACAAGGTACCCCGGCAAAGCAATCGGTAAGATGATTGTCTCGGGTGCAGCCGCAACTATCCCAGAATTACCACTCTATTTGGCCAATAAATTTGGTGTCAATGTAGAAATCGGCAATGCGTGGCGAAATGTGTCTTTTGCAGCAGATCGCCAGAATGAACTTCTTGCAGTCTCAAACCAATTTGCTGTGGCCGTAGGCCTAGCGGAGAGGGATGAATAGTATGGTTCAGTTCAATCTTCTTCCTGATGTCAAACTTCAATATATAAAGACACAGCGTACGAAACATCTTGTGACGTTTATAGCTACAATCGTTGCGATTGTTTCTGTTGGATTGCTACTCTTCTCGATGTTTTTTGTGTACGTAGTACAAGGACAACTTATCAGCAATCTCGACAAGAATATCACCAAGGCGAATACTAAGCTCGAGAGCGTTAGTGATATCGATAAAATCTTGACGGTACAAAACCAGTTGAGCACTTTGACATCGCTTCATGAAAGTAAGCCAACGACGTCAAGAATCTTTTCATACCTGCAACAGACAACGCCTACACGCGTTACTCTTAGCCAGGTTCAGCTTGATTTTGCTGCCTTTACAATTACGCTCGGCGGAAGTACTTCCTCACTTGATGATATCAAGGTATATACCGATACACTTAAGTCTGCGACCTATACTGTCGATGGCAGCAGCACGTCGCAGAAGGCATTTACCGATGTAGTACTCACGAGTTTCTCAAGAAATGACAAAGGCGCTAGCTTTACTATTACGGCAAAATTCCCTAATGATTTATTCGACACCACAAAGACGATTACGCTGAAGGCAAGCACGGCCGCATCTACAGATAATGTTTTCGGGGGAGGCCAGTAAAAATGCCACAGAAAACTGCCAAGAATGGAATGGGCTCAATGAAGCGTGTCATGATAGACAAAGCGAATGCGAGACTGGTCGTCGTCGTAAGTGTTGCAGCTTTTGCGGCAATTTTCTCGCTCGTTGCTGCTAAAACGCTATGGAGCCAAGCGGCATACCAAGGGCGGGTGATTACCTCTAAACAAAACGCACTTACGCAGCTCCAAGCGAACTCAAAAGCCATGGACCAACTCAAGCCTTCGTACGACGCCTTTGTCGGGACGTCCACAAACGCCATTGGTGGAAACTCACTTGGAAGCGGTCCGAAAGACGGCGACAATGCCAAGATAATTCTTGATGCTTTGCCAAGCAAATATGATTTCCCGGCCCTTGCAACCAATATCGAGACTCTCGTGAATGACCAATCCGTCCAACTCACGAGTATTACTGGCACGGATGATGAAATTGCGCAGTCTAGCAACATTGATAGCCCAAATCCGCAGTCTGTCGAAATGCCATTCCAGCTAAGTGTGTCTGCTGACTATACGAAGATACAGGCACTCGTCGGGGCCTTTGAACATTCGATTCGTCCAATTAAAATTCAGACGATGTCTCTCGCTGGTACTCAAGACAAAATCTCAATGACTATCTCTGCGACTACATATTACCAACCATCCAAATCGCTCAAGATTCGCACAGAGGTGGTGAAATGATTATGCTGTACCAGGAGGTAAGTAGATGAAACAAAAAGATATCGCTGTTATAGTTGCGGTCACATTGTTTGCGGCTATTGCCTCATTCTTTATCGCCAATAAGGTCTTTGTCACTGCGAAAAACCGTCAGCAGACCTCACCTGTGGTAGATGTAATAACTAGCACCATGGCCTCTCCAGATAAAAGATTCTTTAATTCGGATAGTATTAATCCGACGCGTAATTCAAGCACTACTGGTACGAACCAGACGCCGTTTAATGCCAGTGGCCAATAGAAGGGAGCATCGCCTATGAGCGTACTCTCTGAACAAGCAGCAGCACAAGTTGAGGAAGAACTAATCGCTGGAAAGATTCTAACGCGAGCAGATTTGGCGGAACTCAAGAAGCAGTCTAAAGATACCTCGACGCCGCTTTTTAGTCTCTTTGTGACGAGCGGGAAAGTCACAAATGAGCAGCTCACTAAGGCAATCGCACATGTTTCTAAGGTGCCCTACGTAAATCTACTCGACGCCAAGATAGATACGAAAGTGCTTGAACTTTTGCCAGAGGATCTCGCGGAGCGCTATATGGCGGTACCGCTTGGTGAGATGCAAAAGCGGCTCGTCGTGGCCATGCTTGACGCCGACAATGTCCAGGCGGTCGACTTTCTGAGCAATCGCATTGGTAGGCCGCTGAAGGTCTACGCAGCCAGCGAAGAGGGTATTCGGCAGGTACTTCATCAGTATCAAGCGCATATCTCAGACTCTCTCGTCGGTGAAATGAGCCAAATCGGTGACAATGTCACGATTGATACTACGAGGGCAGAGGAAGAAAAGGCACAAAAACAGGCTGACCGCGAAGCAAACATTACGACGATTGTCCAGGATTCGCCTATCAGTAAGGCGCTCTCAACCATCCTAGAGTATGCTGCTAAAAACAGAGCGAGCGATATTCATATCGAACCATTGAAAGACAGCCTCAAGATTCGTTGCCGTATCGACGGCATACTACGTGAAATTATGAACTTGCCGAAGAGCACCGAACCGCCACTCGTCTCGCGTATCAAGATTCTTTCGAATCTCAAAATCGACGAACACCGTATTCCACAAGACGGTGAATTTACCATAACTGTGGGTGGAAAAGATATCGATCTTCGTATTGCCATAAGTCCGGTCGTGTGGGGAGAGCAGGTTGTCATACGTTTGCTCGACAAAAGTGGCACAAGCCTGAAGCTTGAAGACATGGGCTATGTTGGTCGCAGCCTACGCACCATTAAATCTGGTTTGGAGCGTACGAACGGCATGATTCTGACATCAGGCCCAACCGGTTCTGGCAAATCGACGAGTTTGTATGCGCTGCTTCAGGAAGTAAAGAGTGACGCCGTGAACATTGTGACGCTAGAAGATCCTGTTGAATACAAAATGGATGGAGTCAATCAGATTCAGGTGAATGCCGACATTGGTCTGACATTCGCGAGCGGTTTGCGCTCTATACTGCGACAAGACCCCGATATCGTGATGGTCGGAGAGATTCGCGACAAGGAAACTGCCGAGCTAGCTGTACAGGCAAGCTTGACGGGCCACCTTGTCTTTAGCACGCTTCACACCAACAGTGCAGCAGGCATTCTACCTCGACTGCTCGATATGGGTATTGAGCCATTCCTGATTGCAAGCACAGTACACTCAGTCATTGGCCAACGTCTCGTGAGGAGGATTGGCAAAAACAAGGAAACCTACACATCTGACGCGGCTGAAACAGCTGCAATCAAGGAAGCTCTTGGTTCACTCTTGCCGAAAACGAGTGAAGAAATGCCAGCCATTGCTGCCAATCTTGGCTACGAAAGCTTGCCTTTGGCAACCGATACCGCTTATACTTTAACTAAGGGCAAGGATAGCCCCGATACGCCTGGCGGCTACAAGGGTCGCATGGGCATTTATGAAGTTTTCGATGTGAGTGAGACGATTCAGGAACTTATCCTGAAACGCGCAACAAGCACCGAAATCCAAGAACAAGCACAGCGCGAAGGTATGCTTACGATGCGCCAGGATGGGTTCCTGAAAGCGCTCGCAGGGCAGACAACTGTGCAGGAGATTAATCGGGTAGCATCAGCAGACAGCGCATAAGATTAGACGTAAGAGGGATGAGATAAGAGTTAAGAAAGAAAAGGAAAACAGGGTGGGCGGAATAATGAATGAGCAAATAGTATGTGTGCAGTCTAAAGTCTACCGTGCAACGGAGAAGGCTCGGTTCGGCCTATGGGAAGACAATATGTCGTTACTCTTGTCTCTTAACTCTTGTCTCTTAACTCTAATCTCACCGAAGGGAGTAAACTAATGTCTACCGGACAACCACGTATCGAACTTCTTCTTGAGGAAGTCGTGAAAAAGAAAGCATCCGATCTTCACTTACAGGTCGGGCTAGCACCAATGCTGCGTATCGATGGCACGCTCGTACCAACGCCAGGCGCAGACATATTGACCGAAGAGACCGTCGAAACACTCATCTTTGCAATTCTTGACGAAGACCAGAAACAAATTCTTTTGAAAGACAAAGAGTTTGACTTTAGCTTTGCCTTTGGTGACCTAGGACGCTTCCGTGTAAATGCATTCCATGAACGAGGCAATCTCGCCGCCGCTCTTCGCCTTATCCCGAACGAAATTTTGACCATAGAACAACTCGGTTTGCCGGCAATCGTCTCAAAGTTTGCAGAATACCCAAGAGGACTTGTCCTCGTCACCGGCCCAACTGGCTCGGGTAAGTCGACGAGCCTTGCTGCTCTCATCCATAAGATAAATATGGAGCAGGCAAAACATATCATCACCATCGAAGATCCAATTGAATACACACATCGAAGCAAACGCTCGGTAATTGTGCAACGCGAAGTGCACTATGACACCTATAGCTTCTCGGCCGCACTCCGCAGCTCACTGCGTGAGGACCCGGATGTTGTACTTATCGGTGAGATGCGAGACCTCGAGACCATTGCAAGTGCCATTACTATTGCAGAGACGGGCCACCTGGTATTTGCGACGCTACACACAAACAGCGCCGCTCAGAGTATCGACCGTATGGTCGACGTCTTCCCACCGCATCAGCAGCCACAAATTCGTGCACAGCTCAGTAATATTTTGATGGCGATATGCAGCCAGCGACTCATTCCTGCCATCGGCGGTGGGCGCATCGCAGCTGCAGAAATTCTCATTGCAACCCCAGCAGTTCGGAACATCATCCGCGAGGGGAAAACACATCAGCTCGATGCGGTTATCCAGACCGGTGCTGAGTTTGGTATGCAGAGCATGGACAAACAGCTTGTACAGCTCATTCATTCCGGCGGTATTAGCTACGATGAAGCACGAAGCTTTGCCGTTGACCCAGAGGAGCTAGATAGGCTTATGAGGGACTAATGAAATGAGTAATCTTCAACTGGAGGCACCCCGATGCTAACCTACCAATACACTGCACGTAATCCACAGACTGGAAAACTAGTCAAAGCGTCAGTGCAAGCCGACAGTGAAGCCGCCGCCGCCAAACTTATTAGTGGTCAAGGACTTGTAGCGACTGATATCAAGCTCGGTCAAACAAGTGGATTCTTTTCGAAGTTTGGCAATAAAATTAAGGCAAAAGACCGTGTGCTCTTTAGTCGTCAGCTGAGTACTCTCATCAATGCAGGCCTACCACTACTGCAGGCGCTTAGAAGCGTCAACCAACAGTCTGCCAGTAAGCCGCTTCAGGTCGTCATTTCTGGTGTTATAGGTGATGTAGAAGGCGGTTCGACACTGGCGAAGGCAATGGGCAAGTATCCAAACGTTTTTAACAAGGTCTACTTGAGCCTTATCGCCGCCGGTGAATCATCTGGTACGCTCGACCAAGCGCTCGACCGCCTCGCTATCCAGCAGGAAAAGGAAGCTGACATAAACAGCAAGATTAAAGGCGCAATGACCTACCCAATCGTCGTCCTTATAGTCATGATTGCGGTGGTGGGCTTTATGATTGTGAAAGTCTTGCCGCAAGTCCAATCGCTGTATGATGGTATGCCTGGCGCTGGCCAAATGCCATTCGTCACACAAATACTACTAAATGTAGCGCATTTCATTATCAAATTCTGGTGGCTTGTTCTTATCATCCTTGGCTTCCTTGGCTTCCTTACCACCCGCTGGGCTCGTACCGGCCCTGGCAAGGAGTTCATCGATAAAGCAAAGATGCGGGCTTGGCCTATCGGTCCACTCTTCATGAAGGTCTACATGGCGCGGTTTGCTCGTACGGGCTCCACACTCGTGGCTAGTGGCGTCCCGCTGCTACAAGTGCTCGGTATTACTGCTGAAGCGGTCAATAATATTCACATCGAGCGGTCTATCAATGCCGCCGCCGACAAGGTTAAAACAGGTAAGAGCCTGGCAGATTCCATCGACAATAATTCAAACTTCCTGCCACTCGTGCCGAATATGATTCGTATTGGTGAGCAGTCGGGCGCTATCGAGCAGATGATGACAAAAGTAGCCGATTACTATGAGAAGGAAGTTGATACTGAGATTGCCAATGTGTCCTCTATTATCGAGCCTGTGATGATGATTTTGCTAGGGGTCGTTGCACTGATTATAGTCGCAGCGGTGCTATTGCCAATCTACAGTTTAGCTGGCAATATTACATAAAAAATATTGCATTCATGGCCATATGCAGGTATTATCTAACCATAAGCGTTAATTTAAGAGGTAAAGGG
>Ga0302286_10001062_pt1 | contig 20912 bp, 19 predicted proteins | sample III_Fen_E2_3_FD_198765 | JGI IMG/M metagenome (GOLD analysis project Ga0302286, IMG submission 198765) | Peat permafrost microbial communities from Stordalen Mire near Abisko, Sweden - III_Fen_E2_3 | ecosystem: Environmental > Terrestrial > Soil > Wetlands > Permafrost | place: Sweden: Abisko...
TTTCTTCTAATACATCCAAGCCCACAACACCAATATCTGCTGATTGGTGCAAAACATAGGCAGGAACATCTTGATTTCTCACCAATAAAAATCGAAACCCATCGGCTTCCAAAATCAATTTACGATCATCAAAACGAAAGGCTGTTCCAAAGATTTTTTCAAAAATTTCCAACGTCTCTTCTGCAATTCTGCCTTTTGGCAATGCTACTGTTAACATTTTCTTCCCTTTATTATTTTTATCACAACTTTTAGGTAAAGCCTAAAAACCTACGCTCAGCCGCTGTGGTGCTAAAGCTTGACTCTATCGAGTCAGAAGACTTCTTTTGGTTTTGCAAGAAATCTATTCTAATTGTGCTTCTTTAATGGTTTTAAGCATCCCTCTAAAAATAAGTGTTCGATCAAAAATCGCGTTTATAAAAAATTTAGAGAAAAATTTTCCATCTCCGCCTAAAAAGAAGATGCGTTTATCTTTACATGTAACTTCTAAAAGCATAATAATGGACTTTATGACACCATAAGAGATTGCATCATTTGTTTTTTGAGGTAAAGCATCCAGTGCAATACTAGGATTTATGGCTAAATTAAGACGTGACGAAATCGAAGCATAAGACTTTTCATACGCACTAAGCCCTGGAAGTATAAAACCGCCCAAGTGCATTCCTCCAGACATAATGTCTACGGTTATCGCACTACCAGCATCCACAATCATGCCATCTTGAATCGTGCAACACGCAGCAATACGGTCAATGCCCATCCCTTGATAGATGGTGTCAAACTCAAAATAAGGTTCCAGATCAATAAAATGATTTCTGCCTTGCAACCAACTCTTGAGTATATCATTCACACAAATGTAATAAACACTCTCTTTGGGTAAGAACTCTTTAAATTGCTTATGAGAAAGTGTCCAGACTTTACCATCTTGGTAAAAATCGGCATTTGAATTTCCAATATCACATAAAATCATTATGAACTTTCCAACCTTGTTCTTCAAGAAGTAGTGCTGCTTTCGAGCACAGAGGTGCATTTAAAAGCAGATGTTTATATTTATAGTTATGGTTTACATGTAACGCTAAAGCATTGTAAAGTTCACCGATTTCTTCCACATGTTTGCGTAAAAATCGACTCTTTTGTTCAATGCGAAAAATGAGATGATAAAATGAATTTCGATCTACTCCGCTAAAAATAGTGAGTTTCTTGCGAGTATGGAGTACTTTGGGATCCACCATCTCCAGAGATGTAAAGACGATCTGTTTATGACAAATACGCTCTAACATCTCTTTCATGATGGTAACACAACCTAAGTCCTATTTTTTACGATTAAGTTTAAAGAAATGATCTTTATAATAAAGCTCATCACCGGTTGTAAAGATATGGCTTTCAATTTCATCAGGAAGTTTATACACATTGGTTGAAATAAGATCGATATCGGTTGCTATGACATAACCACCTTTTTCAATCATGTAGATATAATCACCATGAATCGTTCCAGCAAACGTTGCGAATGGAAATTTACGCTCTTTAAGCACTCTAAGATCCGCATCCGTTAAAATAACACGTCCATCTTTGGTAAAGACATAAATACGATTATCAAGAACAATCACATCTTTCACTTCTTTCTCTAAGAAGCTGATAGATTTTGGACTGATGGAGACCACTTTACTTTTTGTTGCAGCCACCAAGCGATCATTGAGGACTTGAAGGTAGATGACATTGCCAAAGAACTTTTCATTGCTTACTACAACATCACGAATTGGTTTTTTACTTTGCGCATCCACAATCACCAATTTACCATCCAATGTTGGGAAAACAATTAAGTCACCTAAGAAATAAGGCGCAGCAATACGAGAGTCAAGGACATAGACATTATCTTGTTTAAGATGCATCAAATCTTTGCCATCATTCATATCAATGAGCACAAGCTCATTGGAACCTAAAACAAGAGCAAGAATGTTGTTTTTCAATGAAGCAGAAGCAACAGAGACACTGCATTCTTTACTAAAAAGCACTTTTTTGTTAGCATCAACAACTTGTAAAGCACCGCATTTTGATGCTGCAACATAACGTCCTTGATCTTCGCCAAGGTAAACAAACCCTTCAGGTAATATAATTGAAGAGAGCCCTTTTTGGGTAATCACTTGTCCATTTGACAATGTGGCACCATCTCTGACTGCATCCACAATGGAACCTGGCAATGAGCCATCATAACTTACTTTGCCCGCGAGAGATTCTGGTTCAAAATATTGACGTTTTGTGCCACAGCCGCTGACAACCAATAGTAAAGCCAAAAGTGAAAGAACAATTTTTGCGTATCTCATTATTTTAAACCTTGATAGTGTTCTAGATTTTTTGCAATCTGTTTAAGTGGAGAATTTGCATCAATTTGAGCAAATTTCAACCTCGCCTCTTCTATTTTTTTCGCTTTGAGCAGCTCATAACCCTCTTGAAGCAATACCATTCCAGAGAGGAGCTCTCCTTTTGCCGTTGCATTTTCATCAAGCTGTGAGAGCTGATAGGTTGCGAGGTCTGCTAAGATAGGATCTTCTTTTGAAAGGGAAACCGTTTTAAGTGCTTCAACATCCCCTTTTGCGAGAGCTGATTCAAAGAGATACATTGTGTAAAGCTTTGGATTTTTCGCTTGGAGTGTTTCACGGGCAGCCGTATTATTGGCATCATTAAGAAGCGCTTGATACGCTACATTCGAAGCTTTTAAACGTGCTTCTGCCATAACATCCTTGATAGCATATCCACCAGCAGCAACGACTAAAAGCACTAATGCTGCGATGATATATTTTTTATTACGATTAAAAAAACGCTCACTCTTAATCATACCTTCTAAAAATTGCTCTTCGGTACTGATCTCGTCTTTAACCGCTTTAATATTCTCTTGAAGTCCCAAACACTATCCTTAATAAGCAATTTTAAAAAAACATGGCAAAGTTTATCACAAGAAATATAAAAAGGGACTAATAGAACTCTCCTACCATTTCAGTCAGCAGCAAAAGAGAATTTGCTATAATCAATTTTTAAAAAGATTTAAGGATTTTAGACAATGAAAATTGATAATGAACTGCTCCAAAAGTTAGAAAGACTCTCCTCCCTAAAAATCAGCGATGAAAAAAGAGAAGGTGTTATTAACCAACTGAGTGAAATTGTCTCCTTTGTTGAAAACCTAAGTGAACTCAACCTTGAAGGCGAAGAAGCGACCTTTACAACCGTAGCAGGTGGAACACCTTTTCGCGAAGACGTCCCTCATGTGAATACTGAGATTATTAAAACTATTTTAGCCCATGCACCCCAAAGTGAAAATGGCTTTTTTGTCGTTCCAAAAATTATCGAATAAGCCCTCATTTAAGGAGAAAATCTCATGAGTTCACTCAATATTAAAGCATTATTAAAAAACGTTGTGGCGTATAAAGCGTCCGATCTACACTTAGTAGGTCGGAGTGAACCTCAAATTAGAATTGATGGCAAATTGGTTCCTTTAGATATGGAACACCTGAGTGGCACGGTGATTGAAGAACTCTGTTATACACTTATCACCGATAAACAAAAAAAGAAACTTGAAGAAGAAAAAGAGCTCGATTTTGCGATTATGTTTCCTGATATTGGTCGTTTTCGTGCGAACTACTACTATACCATTAACGGTGATTTAGCAGCAGCTTTTAGGATTATTCCTATTGAGATCCCTTCCCTTGATGAGCTCAATACACCAACCGTGTTTAAAGACCTGATTAAACGAGAAAAAGGACTTATCCTCGTCACGGGACCTACGGGAAGTGGTAAATCAACCACACTGGCAGCTCTTTTAAATGAGATAAACCTTTTTGAACACCGCCATATCATTACGATTGAAGATCCAGTCGAGTTTATTCACACCAATAAAAAATGCCTTTTTTCACACCGAAATGTGGGAGAAGATACCAAAAGTTTTGCAAGAGCGCTTAAATTTTCACTCCGCCAAGATCCTGATATTATCCTCGTGGGGGAGATGAGAGATCAAGAGACCATTAGTACTGCAATTACTGCTGCGGAGACAGGTCACTTGGTTTTAGGAACATTACATACCAATTCAGCTGTTCAAACCATCAATAGAATTGTTGATAGCTTTGATGGCCCTGAACAAGTACAAGTTCGTAATATGTTGGCGACATCTCTTCATGCCATTGTGTCTCAAAGTCTTCTTCCAAAAGTAGGAGGAGGCAGGGTTGCGATTCATGAGATTATGATTAATAATGCCGCTATTGCCAATCTTGTTCGGGAAAACAAGATTCATCAAATCTACTCTCAAATGCAACTCAATCAACAAAAAACAGGTATGGTAACCCAAACACAGACGATGATGAAATATCTAAAAGCTAACTTGATTACCAAAGAAGATGCTATTCGCTACTCCACACAACCTCAAGAGCTACTGAATAATATGGGTATCTAAAGAGAATTTTACTAATATTACAGCTAATTCAAGCTATACTAAAGCACTAAAAAATCTAAAATAATGGGTAAAAGGCTCCTATGGACATGAACAATGGTAATCATATCGCAGAAATAGTTTTTCAGCTTGCAGAAGAGAGTTTTGCAAAACTTAAAGATTTAAACATTCCTCCTTATCCTAAATATTATCATGATACTTTTGTCGAAACCATGCAAAAGCATGCCGATGCTGAAATCTTGGATCTTTCTAAAAAACACAGTTACCTTTTTTCCAATGCACAACAAGAAGAGTTATTAAGTGAAAATTGCTTTGGTTTGATGAAAAAAGGGTTGGAAGAGTTTGTTAAATCCAACGATAATCTTAGAACTATCTCTGATGAGACTGCCATTAACATTGACACCATCAAAAAAGAGTATGAGAGTGTCGACACCCATCAAATTCTCCAAGCATTTGATCACTTTCAAGATAAAATTTTTCAAGAACTCCAATCAGCAGATGAAACTATTGTCAAACTCAAGCTTGAAGTCGAGCGATTGGAGCGTGAATCGAACATCGATCCGCTGACAAAAGCTCACAATCGAAGAGTTTTGGTTAAAGATTTAGAAGAGTTGCTCAGTTTTGGAAAAGAGTCTGATATGGACATGCACCTTGTAATGTTCGATGCCGATGATTTCAAACAGATCAATGACTCTTTTGGCCATATTGCAGGGGATAAAACGCTCATCTTTTTATCTAAACTGATTCAAAATTCACTCCGTCGTGGTACACGTATTTATCGCTATGGTGGTGAAGAATTTGTCGTTATTCTCAACCGTACTTCACAAGAAGAGGCGATTAAAGTGGTTGATCGTATCATTAAAGAGACCTGCGACAGTAAATTGCTCTATAAAAACCATGACATTCATTTAACGCTCAGTGCAGGAATCTGCTCACATCACCATTCTATGAGTGCCGATGATCTTTTAGATAAAGCTGACAAAGCACTCTACGAAGCCAAACGAAGTGGCAAAAATTGTTTTAGGAGCGCGCAGTAATGGCTAATTTTTCCTTGTTTGATATTATCTCTTTATCTTTAGTGCTTATTTTGGGTATTAAAGGTATTATCAATGGCTTTGTCAAAGAGGTTTTTGGTCTTTTAGGCATTATTGGCGGTATCTATTTTGCATCACGATACGCCCATATTGCAGGAAAAATGATCAACGATCATCTTTTTGCGTTTGGTAATCAAGCATCACTCTATCTTTTTGGCTTTATTGCTGTTTTGATTGTTGTGTGGATTACTTGTATCTTTTTAGGATACTTAATCGCTCAAGCACTTAGTCTGAGTGGACTGGGTATGCTTGACAAATTAGCAGGTTTTGCTGTTGGAAGTATGAAAATATTTTTAGTGTTTGCTGTGCTTGCTGTTACACTCAGCAATATCGCCTTTGTTAAATCGCGAATGGAACCTTATGTTGCTAACAGTATCATGTTCCCACTTTTTTTAGAGACGGGAAATTATATTGTCAAGCTTGATACAAACACGATGTTTGAGAGCCTTCAGCCTAAAGAGACTACAAACCCTTAAGAGAGGTCATAATGAATACATTTGAAAATCTTGAATACAACTCTTTACTCGCAAGTTTTAAAGAGCTCTTGAAAAACAATAGCCTAAAATTTACAAAGCAACGTGAAGTTGTTTTAAAAACTTTGTACGAAAGAAATGATCATTTCACACCAGAAGATCTCTATATTTTTCTCAAAGGCACCTATCCAGAGCTTAATATTGGTATTGCTACGGTGTATCGTACACTCAACCTTTTGGAAGAATCTCATCTGGTCACTTCCATCTCTTTTGGTGTGGCAGGTAAGAAGTTTGAACTTGCCAACAAACCACATCATGATCATATGATCTGTAAAACATGTGGGCTTATTATCGAATTTCAAAACGAAAAAATAGAACAACTTCAACTAGAGATCGCGAAAGCGAATCACTTTCACATAACAAGCCATTTGATGCAACTGCGCGGTCTTTGCGAAAAATGTGCTAAAGACAGTAAACATTAGAAAAGAGGAAGCAATTTGTTATTTCAGGACCAATACCAACAACAACGTATCGAGAAGGGAAAAGCGCTCCAAGCACTTGGTCACAACCCTTACAGGCACAATATTATCAAAGACACCAGCACCAAAGAGTTCTTAGAGTGCTATGAATATGTGGCTGAGAGTGAACTGAAGCGCGATGAGAACAAGACCAATACGGTTGTCGGACGTATTAAATTTTTACGCCATATGGGCAAAGCTGCTTTTGCCAAAGTCGAAGATGAACAAGGAATCCTTCAAATCTATTTCAGTCGCGAATCGATTGGTGATGCATGGTTTGATGAAGCTAAAAAGCTCGTTGAAGTCGGTGATATCATCAGTGTTACAGGCTTTCCATTTGTCACCAAAACAGGTGAACTCTCTTTACATGTAAAGACGTTAGAAGTCGCCACAAAGTCAATTGTGCCTCTTCCTGAGAAATTCCATGGACTTCAAGACAAAGAACTTCGCTACCGCAAACGTTACCTCGATATGATTATGAACAGCGATGTTCGTAAAACGTTTAAAATCAGAAGTAAAATTGTCAGTGAAATTCGCCATTTCTTTGAAGAGAGAGACTTTTTAGAAGTTGAAACACCGATGATGCACCCCATCGCAGGTGGAGCTAACGCCAAACCTTTCGTCACCTTTCATAACGCCTTAGGTGTGGATCGATACCTTCGCATTGCGCCAGAGCTTTACCTTAAACGTCTTGTGGTCGGTGGCTTTGAAGCCGTATTTGAGATCAACCGTAACTTTAGAAATGAAGGTATGGATCAAACGCACAATCCTGAATTCACGATGATTGAGTTTTACTGGGCGTACCATAACTACCATGATTTGATGCACCTCACCGAAGAGATGTTTGATGTCCTTCTTAAAAAACTCAAACTGCCTCGTAAATTGCCTTACGGTGATTTCGAGATCGATTTTTCAAAGCCATTTCAAAAAATTGCGTTTAGAACAGCCCTAAGTGAAATCGGCGAAGTACCTGATGCCATTTTAGAGGATAAAGCACAAATTATCGCGTACATTGAAGCCAAAGGTTTTAGCGTTGAAAAAAATCTAAACCTTGGTAAACTTTATGAAGAACTTTTTGACCTTTTTGTGGAAGAAAAACTGATTAATCCGACATTTATCATTGATTATCCGATTGAAATTAGCCCTCTTGCACGTCGTAGTGAGACCAATCCAAACATTGCAGAGCGCTTTGAGCTCTTCATTGCCGGGCGAGAGATCGCCAATGGATTTAATGAACTCAATGATCCTCTGGATCAATACGAACGATTTGCAAAGCAGTTGCAGGCTAAAAATGCAGGCGATGATGAAGCCCATGAGATGGATGAAGATTATGTCTACGCTCTAGGCTATGGTTTACCACCAACCGCGGGACAAGGGCTAGGAATTGATCGTTTAACGATGTTACTCACCAATGAGTTATCGATTAAAGATGTTATTCTTTTCCCAGCAATGAAACCGCTCGGTGAGAATGATGAACCAACACAAAAAGATGAGGAATTAAAATGAGTATTTTAAAAACTGTTGACCCTGTTGTTTACGACTTAACCGTAAAAGAGTTGCACCGCCAATGTGACCATCTTGAGATGATCGCCAGTGAAAACTTCACTTACCCTGCTGTTATGGAAGCAATGGGTAGTGTTTTTACCAATAAATATGCTGAAGGTTACCCTTATAAACGTTACTACGGTGGTTGTGAATTTGCTGATCAAGTTGAGCAACTTGCGATTGATCGCGTATGCAAACTTTTTGGTTGTACGTATGCCAATGTTCAACCCAACTCTGGTAGCCAAGCCAACCAAGGTGTTTACCAAGCACTTTTGAATCCATTTGATAAAATCTTAGGTATGGATCTAAGTCATGGTGGTCACTTAACACACGGTGCAAAAGTCAGTAGTTCTGGTAAAACCTATTCGAGTTTCTTTTACGGTGTTGAACTCGATGGTCGTATCAATTATGACAAAGTAAGAGAAATCGCACACATTGTTAAACCTAAAATGATCATTTGTGGTGCAAGTGCCTATCCACGTGAGCTTGATTTTGCTAAATTTAGAGAGATTGCGGATGAAGTCGGTGCATACCTTTTTGCTGACATCGCACACATTGCGGGCCTTGTAGCAGCAGGTGAACATCCAAATCCATTCCCTCACTGTCATGTCATCACATCAACAACCCATAAAACACTTCGCGGACCTCGCGGTGGTATTATCTTGACCAATGATGAAGAGATTGCTAAAAAAATTAATAGCGCTATCTTCCCTGGTATCCAAGGTGGTCCATTGGTTCACGTCATTGCAGCCAAAGCGGTTGGTTTTGCTGAAAACTTAAAACCAGAGTGGACAACCTACGCAAAACAAGTCCGTGCTAATGCAAAAGTTTTGGCGGATGTGCTGATTAAAAGAGGTTATGATATCGTGAGTGGTGGTACAGACAACCATCTTGTACTTGTCTCGTTCTTGAACAAAGAATTTAGCGGTAAAGAGGCAGACCTAGCGCTGGGTCATGCAGGTATTACGGTCAATAAAAACACTGTTCCGGGAGAGACTAGAAGCCCCTTTGTCACCAGTGGTGTTCGTATTGGCTCCCCTGCTCTTACAGCACGTGGTATGAAAGAAAAAGAGTTTGAGATCATTGCAAACAAAATTGCCGATGTCCTTGATAACATCAACGATGAAGCGTTACATGTAAAGATTAAAGATGAGATGAAGGTACTTGCAAGTAACTTCATTATTTATGATAGACCAACCTACTAAGGGATTACATGTACAATATTGACGTCTCTCTCATTAAAATGATTACGGATCACTATTGGATTAAGCGTGATAACATTGTCCAAAAGATCGATTTTGGAGGGAGAGTCTTTTTTGATAAATATGAGCGAATTGATCAGCCTTTGAGCAACAGTATCATTAAAGATCATCTTGATGGAAAAATTACAGTTGCGCATTCGCTGATTAACCGCTTTGATAAAGTCGAAAATATTGTTTTTGACTATAATGGAAGAAATACCGAGCGCTTTTGGCATAGGGCACAACTTTTGCTTAGAGAAGAGGGATTTATCAATTTTACTGCGTATAAAAGTAAAACGGAGGATCATCTACATCTGTATGTTCATAAAGGTCATACCACTTTACAAGAGGGGTATCAGATCGCTAAAATGCTTTCGGCAAAACTCTCTCAAAAGCTTCCACGCGAGTGGAGAATGTTTCCAACGCAGGAGCTTCCAAAAGAGTTTAACATTTTGGCACTGCCTTATGACTTGTACCAAAAAGAACGAGGCGCTTCTTGGTCGAAGCATATGTAGTGATAACATCATTCTAAGGAGAACCGATGGAAAATAGAAATGAATTGAGTGATATAGTATTGGAAAAAGGGGATAATAAAACCCTTAAAATGAAGCGTATTCTTATTTTAGTTGCTTTTTTGATTCTTGTCTTTTTAGTCGCACTCGCAAGCATGAAAGTAGCAAACAAAGATCCAGGAAAAGACACTTCAAAGTTGATTTTACCACCAGAACCAACACAAGAGACACAAATTCCTAAAGATGACCAACTCTTTAAGCAAGTGCCAATTATCGAAGAGAATCCTAAAAAAGAGAGTTTTGAAGATATGATCAAAACCCTTAAAGAAAAAGAGGCTCAAAAACAAGAAGATGCGGCTAAAGGGACAGGAACGGATGCTAAACCTAAAGAGGCAACAACAGCACCGATAACAACGCCTGTGAAAGAAGCGGTTCCTGCTAAAGTAGAATCTAAAAAAGAGACAACGAAAGCACAACCCGTACTTCATAGTACAGAAGTAACGCCTAAAGAGAGTGCATCAGCGGGTGGTAGTGGAAACGCTAGTGCTGGTATTTACGTTCAAGTGGGTGCGGTAGCAACAACGCCTGAAGCACGACAACTCAATGAAATTAAGTCCAAAGGGTTTGAATACAAACTCTACACGACGGTTGTTAATGGCAACAAAGTCACCAAAATCTTGATTGGACCGTATGCCAAATCAAGCGATGCAGAAAGTGCATTGGTATTGATTCGCTCTAGTGTGAATAAAAACGCATTTATTTACAGGGTGAAGTAAGGTGCTAAGCTCTCGTAAAATTCTTTTCGATCAGCTCACCCCTATTACGATCTTTGCAAAATTGCAAAGCTATTTTAAAGGTGAGCTCTGCTTTTTGTTTGAAAGTGCCATCAATAACAATGATGGCGACTTTAGTTTTCTTTTTATTGGAGCGAGAGAGCGTCTGACGTATCAAAACGATGTGGGTGTCCACATCGATGAAGAAGGGGTAACACATGATCTAGGGGCTAACCCTTTTACCTTTTTGAAAAAACGTTACGCTGAGCTTGATAAAACACTCTATGCAAACTATGCCAAAGAGCTTGGGATCGGTTTTGTGGATGGTTTTATCGGCTACATTGGATACGACGCGGTGAAAATTTTTGAACCACGCTTGAGATCGCATATGGATGGGCTCAAAGATGAGCTTCACATTCCCGAAATTGACCTCATGCGCCCCAAACTCGTCTGTACCTTTTCACATAAAACCAATACGCTTATTTTAACAACCTTTGTACCCAGCATTGCAAATCAACTTGATGCCATTGAGGCAACACTGAAAGAGCCACACATTCACATTCCAATTCAAACTGCCATTGTCGATAAAACTAAAAGCTCTTTTGCCCTTTCTAAAGAGCGCTTTTTTGATATGGTGGCACAAGCCAAAGAGATGATTCGCAGTGGTGATGTTTTTCAGATACTCATGTCTAACCGCTTTACACAATACGCGCAGATTGATCGGCTGAGTTTTTACCGAATTTTGCGTCAAAAAAATCCATCGCCTTATATGTTTTATCTCTCGTATCCCAAGTTTGCTATTATTGGTAGTTCACCTGAGGTGATGGTCGGACTCAAAGACGGGCGCATTATTTTACGCCCTATTGCAGGCACGCGCAAACGTGGATCAACGTATGAGAAAGATATCGCGTACGAAAAAGAGATGCTCAGTGATGAAAAAGAACGTGCAGAACATCTGATGCTGATTGATCTTGGTCGCAATGATCTTGGACGTGTTGCTAAAGTGGGGTCTGTGAAAGTCAAAGAGATGATGCGCGTTGAGCGTTACTCTCACGTCATGCACATGGTCAGTGACATCGAGGCCATTTTAGATGCTAAGTACGATATGTTCGATCTTTTTGCCGCAACCTTTACCGCAGGAACCATGACAGGAACGCCAAAAATTCGTGCGATGGAACTGATTAGCGATTTTGAAGGATTGAAGCGAAGCTTTTACAGTGGAGCAGCAGGCTATTTTGGATTTGATGGCAATATGGACAGTTGTATTATGATTCGAACCGCCTATTTAGATGATGAAAAAATTATCTTCCAAGCCGGTGGTGGCATTGTGGCAGACAGCAAACCTGAACTTGAATACCTCGAAGTGACCAATAAACTTGGAGCCATGACCAGCTCACTTGATGATCTTAGGGAGTAACCTGTGTTACTCTTTAGTATTTTTGGCAACCCTGTCACCCACTCCATCTCTCCAAGACTGCACAACAGTGTCCTCAACGCATTAGACATTGATGGCTGTTATGTCCGCAAAGCCATCATTGAGCCTGAAACACTTCTCCCTACTTTTCATGCTATGGGACTCACAGGAGCGAATGTAACGGTTCCACATAAAGAAGCTGCGTATGAGCAGTGCGATGAAGTACGCGGTCTTGCCAAAGAGATTGGTGCGGTCAATACACTCGTCAAAGAAGGCTCACGTGTCATTGGGTACAACACCGATGCAGAAGGTTTTTACGAAGCGATTAAAAGCTTTGGGCTCATCCAAAATGCTCTTATTTTAGGAGCAGGCGGAACGGCTAAAGCGATTGCCATCATCCTAAAAGAACATGGGATTGAGACAACTATTCTCAATCGCTCAGCCTCCAGACTTGCTTTTTTTGAAGCTAAAGGCTTTACATGTAACACAGGGGAAACCTTTACATGTAAACGCTATGACCTTATCATTAACACCACCTCAGCAGGACTCAAAGATGAAGAGTACCCTTGCGATGAAGGGCTTTTAAAGGCTCTTTTTCAAGAAGCAAAATTCGCTTTTGATGTGATTTACAACAAACCAACCCCTTTCTTGAAACTCGCACAAAACTTCCAGCTTACATGTAAAGATGGCAAAGAGATGCTTCTTTTCCAAGGTGTTCTTGCTTTCAATCTCTTTTTTTCCAAACACTACGACGTTAAAACCATCGAATCGTTAATGCGCCCTGCGTTTGAACTCTAAATTTTATTATCAAAGGAGCGACAGTGCAGCTTGAAAAAACACTGAATAATCCTTACGCACACGATTATCAACTACTGATTAAAAATATTTTAAATGCGCCTATTTATTTCGACCCCAATCAAGAGATCGTCTACCGAGGGGACAAACGCTTTACCTACGCAACCTTTAGAAAGCGTGTTCATAAACTTGCCAATATGCTAAGCTCCCTTGGGGTCAAGAAAGGCGATACCGTCGCGGTGATGGATTATGACTCACACCGTTATTTGGAGTGCTACTTTGCCATTCCAATGCTGGGTGCTATTTTGCATACGATCAACATTCGGCTCAGCCCAGAGCAGATCCTCTACACGATTGATCACGCCGAAGATGATGTCATCTTAACCCATACCGACTTTTTGCCCATCCTTGAACAGATCAAAGGAAGGCTTGAAGTGGAGAGCTTTATTGTTCTCTCCGATGATGAAACCATTCCTCCAACCTCTTTACATGTAAAAGGGGAATATGAAGCATTGCTAAAAGATCAACCTGATTTTTTTGAGTTTCCAGATTTTGATGAAAACACGCGTGCGACGACATTTTATACGACTGGAACGACTGGATTTCCCAAAGGCGTTTACTTTACGCATCGTCAATTGGTACTTCATACCTTGGGCGCACTTTCCACTCTTGGAAGTGCGCCTCTTCAAGGCAATTTTCATCAAAATGATGTCTATATGCCCATCACACCTATGTTTCATGTCCATGCGTGGGGATTGCCTTATGTGGCAACGATGCTGGGCGTTAAACAAGTCTATCCAGGGCGTTATATTCCCGACCTTTTATTAGAATTAATCGATAAAGAGAACGTCACGTTTTCACACTGTGTTCCAACCATTATGCATATGCTTTTTAATTCTCCAAAAATTAACGAGGTCGATCTGCACGGGTGGAAAGTGATGATTGGAGGCGCTTCCCTTCCCAAAGCGATGTGTCAAGAAGCCCTTAAAAAAGGCATTGACATGTTTACAGGCTATGGCATGAGTGAGACTTGCCCAATTTTGAGCATCGCACAACTCACCCCTGAAATGCTAGAGCTGGATGATGAGGCACAAAGCGACATTCGCATTAAAACGGGTCGCTCGATGGCGCTTGTAGAAATTCAAGTGGTTGATGAAAGCATGCACTCCTTACCACATGATGGTGTCCACTCTGGTGAGATTGTCGTACGCGCTCCTTGGCTCACGCAAGGCTACTTTAAAGATCAAAAAAACTCTGATATTCTCTGGCAAGGAGGCTATTTGCATACGGGTGATATCGCCACGATGGATGAAAAAGGCTACATCAAAATCACAGATCGCATGAAAGACATCATTAAAGTGGGCGGTGAATGGGTCTCTTCTTTAGAAATTGAAGATATTATCAATCGCCACCCCTTTATTAAAGAAGTTGCTGTGATTGGAATAGAGGATGATAAATGGGGAGAGAGACCGCTTGCATTGATTGTTAAAGATTCTACGAAAACACTCAGTGATAAAGAGATCCTACTGCATGCCAAAGAGTTTATCAAAAAAGGCATTATGGCACGAGAAAGTATGCTTTTAAAAATTAAATTCGTTGAAAGTATTGATAAAACCAGTATCGGAAAAGTAGATAAAAAAGAGCTCCGCAGAAAATACGCTCATTAAAACGCAAAAAAGGAAGTTTACATGTAAACTTCCTTCACCACTATGTTACATGTAAAGACATTTTTTTCTACATTATGTTAAAAATAATAAAATTTTGAATAATTGTGTCGATTTATCTTATAATATTTTTAATGAAAATTAATTCATTGGAATAATTTATGCATAAGGTTTGCGCTTTTGCCTCATGTCGTTCTGAGACACACCTTTAATAAAGGCTTTCAAAATGAGTATTAAATTACGCTTGATGTTGACCGCGTTTATGAGTGTTTTTGTCGTTGTGCTCGTCATTGGTGTCTCCTTGCTCACCATCCAAACGGTTCAGATCAAAGGTGATCTTTATACCAAGATTATTCTCTCCAAAGACCTTCTTGCAGACATTCTCCCTCCTCCTGAGTATATTATTGAAGCACGCCTTGTGACCTATCAGTTGGCAAATGCTGAACCTTCACAGGTTGATGAACTCAAACATACCATTGAACGCCTCAAAAAAGAGTTTCTAGAGCGCCAAGTCTACTGGAGTGAGCATCAAAATGAACTTGAACCCTTGATTCGAAAATTGATTTTAACGGACATTAAAAGCTCTGCACTCAGCTACTTTGATGTGACGGAAAAGAGACTGATTCCAGCCATTGAGCAAAAAAAGAGCGATGAAGCGTATGCTCTTTTAAATGGTGAACTTAAAAAATACTATGACCTCCACCGAGGCTATGTGGATCAACTGGTTGAAATGGCAAACAAACAAGCCGAAACGGATGAAAATGCTTCTAATGATGCTCTCCAAAAAGGCTTTATCACCATTGGTATCAGCGCCTTATTAGGGATTCTTCTGCTGTTGAGCGTTTTAGGATTTACCAATACGATTATTCTTAAAAACATCAATAAACTCAAAGCCATCGCGGCAATGCTCGCTTCCGAACAAGGCAATCTCTCCAGTCGTTTACCAATTGAGAGCAATGATGAAATTGCACAAACGTCGCGAAACTTCAACCTTCTTTTTGATAAATTTGAAAAAAGTGTCTCTCTTGCCAAAGAAGAAGAACATAAAATTAAAGAGGCAAACGAGCAGATTCATCAACAAATGAAACACTCTGAATTAATGATTTCACTGACCGATCTTATGAGCGAAGGGGCAATTTCTGGCAGTCTTGACATTCAATTAACGATGCAAACAACGATTGAGACCTTGCAAACGATCTTAAATCTGAACGACAAAACCTCCCTTGTGGTAGAAGAGGTACACCATAGTACCGATCAAATCATCACGTCTATGGATCATATCGTAGAGAAAATCGATGACACACGCACCAATGCCAATGGTGTCAAACACAACACGCAAGAGATTGAACAAGTCATCGCATTGATTAAAGACATTTCCGATCAAACAAACCTTTTAGCACTCAATGCGGCCATTGAAGCAGCCCGTGCAGGGGAACATGGACGTGGGTTTGCTGTGGTAGCGGATGAAGTGAGAAAGCTAGCAGAGCGCACACAAAAAGCAACGATTGAAGTAGAATCCTCTATCAATATTCTCAAACAAAATGCAGAAACAATGGTCAATAGTACGGAAAGTGCCGAAGCCTACGTGAAAGAGTCTGTTCAAGATGTTGAGTGTTTCAAAGAAAAGTTACAAGAGCTTACAAGCAATGCTGATATTATCCGCCATGAAAATCTTCTTATCTCGTATGATATTTTTATTGAGCTGGCTAAACTGGATCATATCATTTTCAAACTCAATGCCTACAGCTCCCTTTTCAATAACGAAGAAAAGGCTACTTTTGGAGACCATCATCAATGCAGGCTTGGGAAGTGGTATGAAGAAGGCGATGGTAAAAAATCCTTTGGACATATGCAAAGTTTTGCCAAACTGGAAGCACCGCACCAGATAGTACATGATCGTATTAAATCGTCACTTATTTGTATTAAAAATAATTCGTGTGTACACGAAGCTGAAACAATTATTGCCAATTTTAAACTGGTTGAAGCCAAAAGTAAAGAGCTTTTTGCTATTTTGAATGCGATGGTTTTAGAAGCAAAAGAACAATAAAAATAAAAAAAATATTAATATTTCCTATAAGTAACTATTTTTAATACGTTGCTATGATTTCGTCAATTTTTATGTTAAACTAACAAAATTTTATCCCCGAACATTTTAAATAGAGAGTATTTATGTCTTTTTTGTCCAGCTGTTTTTATGCCTTATTTCCTTTTTGCAAAGTACGTCAACGATCCAACGTTTCTCAAAAAAATAGTGCGCTTCTTGAACAAGAAAACCTTTTTAAGCAGATTCTTGATACTTCTAATGTTGCTATTTTTATCGTCAGTAGTGATGGTCATATTCTGCACGCCAATCAACGCATGGCCGAGATGTTTCAGTATTCGCTCGAAGCGTTACTCGAAGGTAAAAAATATCTTGAGCTCGTTTACCCTAGTGAGCGAAATGAAAGTTCTCAAAAATTGCAGGCGTTGCTCTCCAATCAAATGCCTTTTTTAGATTCAGAACGTATTTATATGCGCAAGGATGGTAGCTTTTTTTGGGGGCACTTTACAGGAACTATTTTTCATAACTCGCACGGTGAAAAAATTGGAGCAGTGGCAACCATTGCAGATATCGATGATCGTAAATACGCTCAAAAAAGTGAACAACACCACAATCATATTTTACAGATGTTAATGCACCAAGAACCCCTCTCTTCAATCTTACATGTCATTATTGAAGAATTACATCTACTTCACCTACGTCGTTTAAGTGGTACTGTTATTTTATTGGATGAAACCCATCAAAATTTCTATTTAGGAGCGACCGCTTCTTCCTTGGAAAAAGAGAGCATTGCATTACTGCAACGCATCAAATCCGATCCTTTTTTATTTAAAATGCTGACGACCTTATCTCTGCAAACACACTCATTAAATGCTCTTATGACGGATTCTGCATGGAGTGAATCCCTAAAAACTTTACACTTAAATCCAATGTATTATTATTGGATTTCACCTATTTATTCTGCGTATAATGCTCCTTTAGGGTTTTTCTTACTCAGCTCTTTTGAGCAACCTTTACTGAGTGATAAAGAGCTCAAACTGATTGAGAGTGATGGTGCGCTTATTGTTCTTGCCATTGAAAAAAACCGTAATGATGCTAAATTACAACTCGCTGCAAATGTTTTTACGCACTCGAAAGAAGGTATTATTATTACCGATCCTAATGGCACCATTATTGAAGCCAATGATGCATTTTGCCATTCATGTGGCTATAGCATGGAAGAGATCCTAGGGAAAAATCCTCGTATACTCAAATCTGGCCGACAACCTCTTCCTTTTTATAAAACAATGTGGGAAAATATTTTCACGAAAGGAAAGTGGAAAGGCGAGATTTGGAACCGCCACAAAAATGGTAGTATCTATGCTGAGATGGTTACCATCAGTGCTATCAAAGATAGCCAAGGCGAAGTTCAGCATTTTGTCGCACTTTTCACAGATATCAGCAGTATCAAAGCACATGAAAAGAAGCTTGAACATCTTGCCCAGCACGATGCACTGACAGCTTTACCCAATCGCTTCCTACTCAAAGATCGTTTATTACAAGCGATTGCTGAAGCAAAGCGATATCAGACCTATTTGGCGATTGTTTATATTGATTTGGACGGATTTAAAACGGTCAACGATACCTATGGTCATGCCATGGGCGATGAGCTTTTGATTATTGTTTCACAGTATATTACTGCGCTTATTCGCCAAAATGAGACCGTTGCAAGACTAGGTGGTGATGAGTTCCTTGTCCTTTTAAGTGACCTTCATACCCCAAAAGAGTGTGAGGCTATTGTGCAACGTTTTCTTGATGCATTAAGTACACCGATCATCATCAATGAGATTTCTTTACAGATTAGCGCAAGCATTGGCATTAGTTTTTATCCCGATGATACCGAAGAGATTGAAGTGCTTATTAAAAGGGCTGATCAAGCGATGTATCATGCCAAACAGTTAGGAAAAAATCGTTACGTTTTTTTTGAAGACTCATTCTAGCATTAAGTTTTTATTCGTGAATCAAAGGCTTTAGAGAGAGCATATCAACATTTTTTCTACAAAACATTTAAAAAAAGTCGCTCGATTTCTGCTGCTGGCATGGGTTTGCCAAACAGATACCCCTGAAAAAGAGCGCACCCATTTTCGTGAAGAAATTTAAATTGATCCTCGTCTTCCACCCCTTCTGCAATAACATCCAAGTCAAAGTTATGCGCCATCTCAATGATGGTTTTAACAATCATCGCATCGTTATTGTCAAGGATAATATCATGAACAAACGACTGATCAATCTTGAGTTCATCTAAAGGAAGACGTTTCAGATAAGATAAGGAAGAGTATCCCGTTCCAAAATCATCGAGCGAAAAGTTCATCCCAAGAAAACGCAAGGATTTTATCTTTGCAATCGTTTCTAAAACATTTTCCACAATTAAACTCTCCGTCAACTCCAATTTGACACTATGGGCTCTAATGCCTGTTTGCTGAATGACCGCCTCAATGGTATTGTAAAAATGGGGTTCTTGAAACTGTTTTACACTGACATTAATGGACATATGCAATGGTATTTGAGGATAAAGCCTTAACCACTCTACCAATTGCTCACACGCTGTTTGTATCACCCAATTTCCCAAAGAAACAATAAGTCCTGTCTCCTCGGCTAAGGGGATAAAAGCATTAGGGGGAACCAGTCCTTTTTGAGGATGGTTCCATCGCACCAACGCTTCCAGTCCCACAATATGCCCTTCTAAATTTACCTGAGGTTGATAAAAAAGAACCAACTGCTCTTTCTTAATAGCAATACGTAACTCATGCTCCATCGTCATTTTTTGCTCAAGCCCCTCTTGCATCTGAGGGTCATAAAAACTAATGCGGTTCCGCCCTTGTTTTTTAGATTGGTACATGGCGATATCTGCTTGTTTCAGTAACGTCTCTTTGCTGTATTCGCTTCCGACAAAAAGGACAACGCCTATACTTGGAGAGCAGGTATGTTCATAGCCTAACAGCAAATACGGCTGATTGATAATATTTTTAATACGTTTGGCAAATTGTTCAGACTCCATAACAGCGTCCGCTTGGTTGACGCTAAGCCCTTCGAGTAAGACAATAAATTCATCGCCGCCAATACGCCCTAGGGTATCGCATGAGCGTAATGTCTCTTTCATTCTTGTGGCAACTTGCTTTAAAAGTTCATCGCCAACATGATGCCCTCTGGTATCGTTCAGTGCTTTAAAATTATCCAAATCAATCATCATTAAAGCACCGTATTTTTGATGCCTTTGGCTTTGCGCAATCGCTTGAGAGATACGATCGTGCAAAAGTTGTCGATTGGGCAGATGCGTCAAAGAGTCAAAAAAAGCTAAGGTGTATATTTTGAGTTCAGCCACTTTGCGCTCAGAGATGTCTTTGCCTAAAATAACACAATAATCTTGCTCACTAAAACGAATACATTGAATGGTAAACTCCATAGAAAACTGATTGTGCGAGTTTTTAAGGGTGACTTCAAGGAGGGAACAATCATTGAGATGTTCTTTTTGCCCCAAAATGGACATCTCTTCCTTTATCGGAAGTGGTAACCATTGGCTGATTTCACTGCCTAAAAGGTTTTCTCTTGAAGCTTCTAGCATAGAACAAACGGTGTCATTGAAATCAACAATGTGATGCGTATTGGCATCGACTAAAAGAATGAGCTCATGGGAGCGATCTAAAAGAGCACGAAAACGCTCCAGTTGCAGTATTCTCTCTTGCAACTGAGGATAATAACTTTTACGTACAGAACTCTCCCCTAAACCAATAATTTTTTGGCGAAGTTCTTCTTGTGTATCAGAGGGCATGTGTGAATATCTCCTCTATATCGCTTTGCGTAGGCATACTAGGATTGGTGATAATACACGCATCGTGTAATGCCATCTCGGCAAGATGAGGAATAATCTCCATGCTAACACCCAACATATCCAAATGCTGTGTTAAACCAAGCGATGCTTTAAAATCATGCAATTTTGCTAAAAAATCTTGACGTGTGGGAGAACCTTTCATGCCCATTTGTTCGGCTATTGCTTGATAGCGCTCTTTGGCATATGAAAAGTTATATGCAACCGCATGATCCAATAAAATGGCGTTGCATAGTCCGTGTGGCAAATCAAGCCAACCTCCTAAAGAGTGTGCCATCGCATGAATAACGCCTAAAGAAGCATTTGAAAAAGCAAGTCCTGATAACAAGCTTGCCATCACAACCGCTGCACGTGCATCCATATCATTGGGGTGTTCAACAACTTTTGGCAAGGCATTTGCTAAAAGAGAGATGGCTTCAAGCGCATACAAATCTGTGATATTAGAATGTGCATTTGAAACATATGCCTCAAACGCATGTGTTAGTGCGTCAAGCCCTGTATGAATACTCAAAGACACGCCCATACTCAGTGTTGTTTCAGGATCAATC
>Ga0302286_10001063_pt1 | contig 20894 bp, 15 predicted proteins | sample III_Fen_E2_3_FD_198765 | JGI IMG/M metagenome (GOLD analysis project Ga0302286, IMG submission 198765) | Peat permafrost microbial communities from Stordalen Mire near Abisko, Sweden - III_Fen_E2_3 | ecosystem: Environmental > Terrestrial > Soil > Wetlands > Permafrost | place: Sweden: Abisko...
GAACTCGAGCCTATTAAAGAAAAAATAAAGGAAATTCCACAACCTCAATTAGAATCGAAACAAAAGGAAATAGGTTCAACGTCAACGGTTACTGTAATTGACGAAAAAGAAGTTGTAAAAGTAATTGATAGTGTTGCTTTAAAAGATTCAATTGACAAAGCAAATAAAGACAAAATAGAAGCTGAACAAAAGCGACTTGGTAACGATACTATTGCAAAATTTGCTGGTGGAACTGAAGATGTTTTTCGAAATTTCTTAGTTACAAGAATCAGATATCCCGATACAACCATGGTTCGATTAATGAAAGGAAAATTAACAATTTCATTTATTGTAAATCAGAAAGGTGAATTAGAGAATATCACAATCGATAAATTTGCAAATACGCAATGGGGTAAAAATATTATTACAGCAGTTAAAACATCGCCACCATGGCAACCAGCATATAAAAATGGTAAACCGGTTAAAATGTTTTTTATGTTTCCAGTCTATTTTGCCCAATAAAATTTATGGCAAATAAATCAAACATACCAGTATATAAGCTCGATAAATTTCGTTCAGGCAAAGAACGAAGTAATCAATATCAAGTTGAGGTTTTCGATGCTAATCGTCATTTTGGTGTGCAATATCCACATCGACACGATTTTTACGAAGTTTTATACTTGAATAAAGGTTCTGGAATTCATAGTATCGATGATAATCAATATGAAATTTCACCACCTTGCGTCTTTTTTCTATCTCCAGGTCAGGCACATGCTTTGTCGCTTTCTTCTGATATTGAAGGTTTTATTTTTCTGTTTACATCGGAGTTTTATTTGCTTAATCAAAAAAACAAAAGTCGCTTACTCGAATTTCCTTTTTTTTATTCAACAAAACGGAATAATCCACCACTATTGCTTACAAATAGCGACGATGATGTGTTTTTTCAAAGTTTATTTAAACGTGCATGTGGAATTGTTCAAAACACCAATGAACCTAATGATGATTTGATGTATGCTTTGCTCGATTTACTTTTACTTTCATGCGAAAATCTGTATCCTCAAGCCGATTCTGTTGCTTTAAAAACAAAGAATAATATCTTGGTAAAAAATTTCTTAGTTCAAATTGAAGAGAATTACCAAAATAACTTAAGAATTAACGATTATGCTTCAAAGCTAAATATTACTGCCAATCATCTTACCCAAGTAGTAAAGCAAATTACAGGAAAAACGTCCGTCGAATTACTTCATGAAAAGATTATAGTGGAAATAAAACGTTTACTCATTCATACCAATTTGAGTTTAGCTGAAATAGCTGAAATGATGCACTTTGAAGATCAATCGTATTTTACAAAATTCTTTAAAAAATATGCAGGATTAAGCCCTTTACAGTTTCGAAGAGCTAACATAAAACAGTAATCCAATACTTTATTTTTTCTCTTCTAAAATCAGTTTTTGAAAACCTATAGTGGAATAGGTTGAAATTTCACCATTGGGTAATGAGTAAATCAGATAGGCCTCTAATTCACTATGTTTTTTTAGGAATTCAATGGATTTTTCTAAGCCCATTACCATACATGCAGTTGCATATGCATCGGCACTTGCACAGTCATTTGCAACTAATGTTGCACTTAGAATATTGTTCTTAGCCGGATATCCTGTTTTAGGATTGATGGTATGTGAATATTTTACACCATTTTCAATATAGAATTTTCGATAATTGCCCGATGTTGAAACTGCTTTATTTTTAACGCTTAATAGTAGCTTTAATTCATTTACTTCACTTGTTTTGTTTTCTATAGGTTTTTCTATTCCAACTATCCATTTGTCTCCATTGGGTTTTGAACCATGAGCTAGAACTTCACCTCCAATTTCAATTACATAATTATTTATGCCCATTTTTAAGAAAAAATCAGATATAATATCAACAGTGTATCCTTGAGCTATAGCATTGAAATCGAGTTTTATACGATTGTCTTTTTTTATGATCTTATTATTGTAGAGAAAAATGTTTTGGTATCCAACAAACTGAAGTAAACTATCAATTGTGTTTTGATTTACTTGTGCTTTTTGCTCTTTACCAAAGCCCCATGCGTTAACAAGGGGTGCTACGGTTATGTCAAAAGCACCATCGGTTTCTTTCGAAATTTGCATCGATTTATTGAAACAAATATTAAATAATGAGTCAGTTTTTACATCAAAATTATTGTTAATAGTTGAAACTGTTGATGTTGAGTTGTATGATGAAAATGTTGCATTAAAATGAAACAAAATTGTATCTATTTCTGATTTAAAATATCTATTTTTGATATCATAATATCCTACTGTGTAAGTAGTGCCTTGAGTGAGGCCATATAAGGAAATTTTATCTTGAGCATTTGAAAATGTTGAGATAAAAATGGAGATTATAAATATATAAACTATGATTTTCATATTATTATGAGATTTGAAATACGAAAATAGGACATTTTAAAATATAAAAGTAGAAATTTTATGTATATAATGAAAAGACTGGTTTTGTTCGTTTTTGTTGGTTATTTAGTCTTATTGTTGAGTTGCGAAAAGGAAGTAGTTTCTGCTTCCGATGCTGGATATACCAAGAAGCAAAATACTTTTGATACAGTATTGTTTGCCCGCGATGTTATGCCAATATTAAATGCTAATTGTGTTCATTGTCATGATGCAAGTTCTTCTTTTCCTCTTGATGCATCTTCGGCTTATTCAACCATAATGAATGGCTATATAAATAAATCTGTTCCTGATGAAAGTAAGTTTTTTAAGAATAAAGTATTAGGTCATCCTGATGATTACTTAATGCCCGAAGAGCATCAAAAGATTAAAAATTGGATAATTCAGGGAGCATTAAACAACTAAGCAAAGCGGTATGATGAAATATTTACTTACATACATTTTTATATTTTATACGTTTTTGTTGTATTCTCAAGATTCTGTATCTGTTTCGCAAGGGAAAAAACCAATACGTGATCCTTGGCCAGGAACAGTTATTATTGATAATCAAACCTCATTCACGCTTTTAAAAGGGAATTCTGAATTTATAATAAATCATCGTTTTTCTTCTATAAATGAAGGAGCTAAAGATTTTTATGGTTTTTATGGTACATCAAATATTCGAATGACATTAAGTTATGGTTTGACCAACAGTTTAATGATTGGTTTTGGAACTGAAAAAGATAAAAAAGTGCAAGAATTTTATGGGAAATTGAGTCTTTTAAAACAAAATAGGAAAGGCTCGATACCATTTTCACTTACCATATTTGGAAATGCATGTATCAGTGGTAAAGAAAAGGCTTACTGGGGTGTTGACTATGAGTTTAAAGATAGATTATCATTCTTTTCACAATTAATTCTTTCTAGAAAGTTTGGAAAATATGTTTCGATACAAGCATCGGGTGCTTATAGTCATTTGAATAAAGTGCAAAGTACCAAAATTAAAACAGAAACTGATACGACGATTACTATTCAATATTATCCTTTGTACCAAAATTCAAGCTATAGTTTTTCGGCATCTGGTAGAGTTACCGTTTGGAAAGTAATGGGTTTGGTTGCAGAATATAATAGGAGTTTTTATTTAAATAAACTAGAACCTCTTCAAACGGCACCAAAACCTAGTTTCGCATTTGGTTTCGAGGTAAATACTCCATCGCATGTTTTTCAGTTATTTGCATCGTCATATCGGGCTATTGTACCTCAATATAATTATGTTATGAATCAATATGATATGACAAAGAAATCAGGAATAATGTTAGGGTTTAATATAATAGTTAGGTATTAATGAAGAATAAAAACATCAATATTTATATTACTATTTGTGTGTTATTTTTAGTTGCAGCAAGTATTGTGGTTTGTTTAATGAAAACCGATTCACCGGTATTTGTACCAAAACATTTGAAAAATGATGCTAAACTAGAAAATGCGAATTGTTTGAAATGCCATGGAACAAGGCATTATGAGATGGTAAAACCTACAAATACTAAAAAGGTGATTTATGGTAAAATGCCTAATGAATTTATCATCGATACTAACCTGTATTATTCCTCAAGTCATTGGAATTTTAAATGTACCGATTGTCATTCTGAAGATTATGAAACAGCACCTCATGATCCTAATTTGCGTTTTGAGTCAATGTCTAATTGTATCGATTGTCATAATGAAGATGGAGATACTACATGGTCAAAATTTGGCTTTTCAACAATCGAAACAGAGTATATGAAAAGTGTTCATAATACTAAAAAAGGAAAGAAGTTTAATTGTTGGGACTGTCATAATCCACATGCAACAACAATGTGTTTGCGAAACGATACCATGCCATTTTCGCAAGTTGTAAAAATAAGTAATGGAATGTGTACAAAATGCCATGCTGTAACGAACGACAAAATGATTAAAGCACATGAGCAATTTCCACATTCAGAAGTACATTTAGTAAGGAATCGATGTATCGACTGTCATACTAAAACGAATGATACTATTTTAGTTGCACACAATGTAATGGATGCGAAACATGCAACTAAAAATTGTTCCAACTGTCATTCAAGTGGGTCGAAATTGGTTAAAGATTTTTATTCGAAAAGGAAGAATGGAACATGTACTATGTTTGGAAAGGTTTGTAAAAGGAAACCAAACTCAATAAGAACTCTTGGTATATATCGAAATAATGTTATAACCATAAGTATTGTTTCAATATTCTCAATTCTTTTGTTGGTAATAATTGGCCATGTTGTTTGGTCGTTAATAAAAAAAACGCAATGAAAATTAGGAAATATCTAGGCCCGAATCGTTTGTTTATATGGCATAGTTTTCATACCATATTTATGTTGGTATTGATTATAACTGGTTTTGGATTATATTTTTCAAATACAGGCTTATCGATAATGAGTTATGATACTCGTCGATGGTTGCATGAGTACTTGGGAATTGCAGTAGCCACTATTTATTTCTTGTTTTTTGTTATATATCATCTTGAAGAAAATAGACATAGAGTTAGTTATTGGTGGCGTACTTTTTTATATCGACTTTTAATTTCAAAAGATAAAGCTGTAAAGCATGAGAATCATCATAAAAAAGGAGTATTTGCTCGATATCGAATTATTATGTTTTTGTTATTCCCATTGACTATGATTACTGGTTTATTTTTATTCTTTCCCGAATATACAATTAAGTCAATAGGTTGTTTTGATGTATATTTTTCATTTTTAATGATACATCTTTTTTGTGCTCTTTTGTTAACTGTTTTTACAGTGGTTCATTTGTTTGTTGTATTGATTGATAAGAAACAAACAGTATGGATTCATCCGTTTTTGAAGTTTTGGTTTAAATTATAAATAGTGTTTTAAATTGTATTGATTATGAAAAAAGGATTGGTTATAATTGGTGTCGTGGCTGTGTCAAGCATCGTATTAATTTCGGCAGGACCACAAACAAAAAAGACATGGGAAATTCCGGATAAGTACAAAACGATGAAAAATCCTGTGAAGGTTTCGGAATCGGGAATGGACGATGCTAAAGATTTGTGGAATAAACAATGTAAAAGTTGCCATGGTAGTAATGGTGCTGGTGATGGAATAAAGGCAAAAAATCTTAAAAAATCTTGTGGAAATTTTACGACAACAGAATTTGCGTCTTTATCTGATGGAAGTATTATGTATTTGTCGTTTATAAACAAAAATGAAGATCATGATTTTGATAAGAAAATTCCAGATGATGTTGATCGTTGGAATCTAGTAAACTATATTAGGACATTAAAAAAGTAATTAATGTGTTTTTTAAATAAACATTTTTACTCGAAACAGACTATTTAAAATTTGAATGATATTTTACTTTATCGTTGATTTTAAATAGTTTGTTTGATTAATCTTAAGTTTTGGGTAGGACTTGTTTTTTTGTAAATAAGTATAAGTTATAAGTATATAATTTTGGTAAAAATAATACTATGATAAAAAAGGTTTTGTTGGTTTTCTTTTGTGTTTTATCATTTTTATTTTTCTACAGTTGTGAAAAAGAAAGTGTATCAATGGCTGATGCTGGAACCACAAAAAAAATAATTCCAAGAGATACTACTCCAATAACAACAATATCATTTAAACATGATGTTTTGCCAATTTTAAAACAAAATTGTGTTCGTTGTCATGATTCAAATTCTCCATTTTCTCTTGACTCAAATGATGCTTTTAAATCATTAAGTCGAGGTACATTTATCAATAAAAGTGATCCTGAAAAGGGATTGTTCTTTCTCAATAAAATTGTTGGGCATCCTGATGATTATTTGATTCCCGAAGAACATGATATTATTGTTACTTGGATAAAAGAAGGAGCTCAAAATAATTAAGAATATTTAAAAAGGAATAAATACGAATGAAAAATATTCTACTCTTTTTAGTCAGCATTTTAGTTTCAACGACATTGTTTTCGCAAAGTGATTCAATGGAATTTGCTACTGCATTGAAACCAATTCGAAATCCTTGGTTGGGAACAAGTTTTATCGATAATCAAACGACAGAAACGCCATTAAAAGGAAATTTTGAATTTGTAATTCTTCATCGTTTTACTTCTGTTTCGAATGGTGTTTCCGATTTATATGGATTATATGGAGCATCTAATGTAAAGCTTGGATTTAATTTTGGAATCACTAATGCGATTATGCTAGGTATTGGAACAGAGAAAGATAAACGTATGCAAGAAGTATCTTGCAAAATTCGATTATTGCAACAAAATAGGGGAGGTTCATTACCAATATCTGTTTCGTTTTTTACAAATGCATGTGTTAGTACCATTGAGAAAAAATATTTAGGTTATGATTATTCATTTAAGGACAGATTATCGTATTTCTCACAAATTATTGTTTCACGTAAATTCAATAAACGATTGACTGTTCAACTTACTGAAAGTTATTCTCACATAAATAAACTGCCAGGAACTAGAGTTCAAACAGAAACCGATACTTCTATTTTTGTTGAATATATAAGTCCTTATCAACATAATGCAATTGGAGTTTCAGCTTCGGCACATCTAAAACTGTGGAATGATGTTGGCTTAATCGGGGAGTATTCTCAAGGTTTTTATGTTGGTTCAGAAAAAAACAACAGTCAAATAGCAAATCAAAATTCAATTAAAAAAGATCCTAAGCCAAATGTCGCTTTAGGAATAGAGTTTGGTACAACAACACATGTTTTTCAATTTTTTGCATCATCGTATAGAGGGATTATTCCACAAAATAATTACGTGATGAATCAATATGATTTTACTAAAAAGGCAGGCATAATGCTTGGATTTAATATAATAGTTAAGTATTAGGAATTCAATAATATACATATAGAATATCTTTTTCCTGTTAGTACAATTTAAAAAGTTGAGTTATGAGAAATTTTGTTAAAATATCGTTAGTCATTTTCCTCCTTCTTAATGTTGGACGAATAGGTGCTCAAATTCCAACTTGGACTGGAAATGGATCGGCAGGAACATTAGCTATTGCGTATAAAACTGCTACAACTGGAGGGTCATATTCTCCAAAAAATGTAATGACATGTTGGATTTCAACGCAATCGTCAGGAACCAATATAGTCCTTAAAACAATCGTTTTTTATGCTGCTACACGAAAATCGTCGCTAACAACATGGTCTGCATTAGGTTTAACACCAGATGTAACATCAGGAGCTACATTATCGAATTATGGAACATATTCTTTAAGTTGGGATGGCAAAGATAAAAATGGCAATTTGGTTGATGATGGAACATACACTGTACATTTTGAAGTAAGTGATTATAATCCACCAACCAAGAGTCAAGTTCTTGTTGCCGATTTTGTTAAAGGAACTGCTAGTCAAACTGTTTCTCCAGCAAATGTTAAGGGTTTTTCGGGTGTAAGTTTAATTTGGACACCTTCAGTTACAACTATAGTTCCATCTGTTTCAATAGCTACAACTAAAACAACTATTTGTGCAGGTTCAACAGCTACATTTACTGCAACTCCTACAAATGGAGGAACATCACCAACATATCAATGGAAAGTTAATGGTGCAAATGTAGGAACCAATTCATCTGTTTTTACTACTTCAACAATTGCAAATACTAATACCGTAACATGTGTAATGACAAGTAATGCGTCTGGTGCAACACCACCAACGGCAACATCAAATACTATTACGATGACCGTTACACCCACCGTTACACCATCGATCATTATAGCAACAACTACTCCAACTATTTGTTCGGGAGTCTCAAATACCTTTACAGCAACACCTACTAATGGAGGAACACCAAGTTATCAATGGAAGAAAGGAACAACGAATGTAGGTACAAATTTAGCTACCTATACTGATGCTTCTTTATTAAATAATGATGCAATATCTTGTGTAATGACTAGTTCGGCAGTATGTCCTTCGTCATCTACAGCTACATCAAATATTGTAAATGTAACAGTTAATGCAAATAGTACACCTTCGGTTACTATTAATACACCGAATTCTACTATTTGTACTGGAACATCAACAACATTTACTGCTACTCCTATAAATGGAGGAACTTTACCAAGCTATCAATGGAAAAAAGGAACAACTAGCATTGGTACAAATTCTAATATATATGTAGATGCATCTTTAATGAATAATGATGCTATTTCATGTGTTATGACTAGTAATGCGACGTGTAAAACGACAGCAACAGCAACATCAAGCACGATTACAATGAATGTTAGTAATTCTGTCGTTCCTTCTATAACCATTTCGACACCATCTACAACTATTTGTACCGGTTCGTCAACAATATTTACGGCAACTACAAGTAATGGAGGAACACCTACCTATCAATGGAAAAAGAATGGTGTAAATGTAGGAACGAATATCGCAAACTATACCGATGCAAGTCTATTAAATAATGATATCATTTCATGTGAATTGACAAGTAGTAATGCTTGTGCGTCACCATTAAAAGTTAGTTCAAATAGTATTACGATGACTGTGACTGGTTCAGTAACTCCCTCGGTAATCATAGCAACACCTATTTCAACTATTTGCTCTGGAGCTTCAACTACTTTTACTGCTACACCTACTAATGGAGGAGGAGCACCAAGTTATCAGTGGCAAGTAAATGGTTTAAATGTAGGTACGAATACAGCAACTTATTCGAACTCAAGTCTTGCGAATAACGATATAATTTCGTGTAAAATGACAAGTTCTTCGGCTTGTGCTTCTACCTCAAATGTGAGTTCAAATGCTTTGACAATGACGGTAAATACTTCGGTTATTCCTTCTGTAACTATTGCAACTGCCAATACAACAATTTGTTCGGGTGCATCTACAACTTTTACCGCGACCCCTATAAATGGTGGTATCCCAGTTTATCAATGGAAGAAAAATGGATTAAATGTAGGAACAAATACTGCTACATATATTGATGCCACTTTATCAAATAATGATGCTATTGTTTGTAATATGACTAGTTCTGTAAATTGTGCTTTACCTGTTTTGGTAAGTTCAAGTACTATAACAATGACTGTAAATTCGTCGGTAACTCCATCGGTAATTATTGCAACACCAAGTCCAACAGTTTGTTCTGCAGTATCAATATTATTTACAGCAACGCCAACTAATGGAGGCTCTCCCTCTTATCAGTGGACTAAAAATGGGATTAATGTAGGAAACAATACTGCAACGTATTCCGATGCAAGTTTAATTAATAATGATGCAATATCATGTATTATGACTAGTACGGCAAATTGTACAACAAAGCCAACTGCAAATTCAGCAACAATAACAATGACAGTTTCTGCATCTATTGTTCCTTCAGTATCGATTTCAACACCAAACACAACTATTTGTACTGGTACAGCTGCTGTTTTTACAGCAACACCAAGCAATGGAGGAACGCCAACCTATCAATGGAAAAAGAATGGTGTTAATGTTGGCACGAATACCGTTACACATTCAAGTGCAGCATTAGTAAATAACGACATTATTACATGTGTTATGACGAGTACTGCAAATTGTGCATCAATTTTGTCGGTAACATCTGCCCCTATTGTTATGACAGTTAATGCAAAGGTTAGTCCTTCAATTACTATTAATGCATCGCAAACATCGGTTTGTTCTGGAACTACAGTATTATTTACAGCGACTCCAACTTATGGAGGTTCTACACCACAATATCAATGGAAGAAAAATGGAGTCAATGTTGGAACTAATTTAACAACGTATTCGGATGCAGCATTAGCAAATAATGATGTTATTATTTGTAATTTAACAAGTAACTACACTTGTTTAAGCACAACAACAGCATCTTCAAATACAATTACAATTTCAACGAGTTTAGTAACTCCCAGTGTTACAATTTCAACATTATCAACTTCAGTTTGTCAAGGTTCAAATACATTGTTTACCGCAATACCAATAAATGGAGGAAGTTCACCTTCTTTTCAATGGAAGAAGAATGGCAATAATGTAGGAACAAACTCTTCGACATATTCAGATAATACTCTAGCGAATTCTGATATAATATCTTGTGTAATGACAAGTAATGCAACGTGCACATCAACTTCTGTAGCAACTTCAAATGTTTTGACAATGTCGGTTAATCCCGTTATTATTCCATCTTTAGTTATAACAACTCCTTCACAAACAATATGTTCTTCCGCTTCTGTTACTTTTACCGCTAGTCCTACAAATGGAGGGACTCCAACGTATCAATGGAAAAAAAATGGACTTAATGTTGGGACTAGTACTGCTTCATATATTGATGCATCATTGTTAAATAGTGATGTTGTTTCTTGCAATATGACAAGTACTGCAATTTGTGCTACACCAACAGTTGTATCTTCAAATAATCTTACAATGACAGTTAATAGCTCTGTCACTCCATCAATTGTTATTGCTACTCCTAAAACATCTATTTGTTCAGGAACTTCTACAACGTTTACTGCTACGCCTACAAATGGTGGATTAACACCAACGTATCAATGGAAACGTAATGGAACCATCATTGGAACAAATTCTGCAACTCATACCACTGCTTCTATTTCTAATAATGATGTAATATCTTGTGTAATGACAGGTTCATTAGGATGTGCAACAACATTAACAGCAAACTCAAATTCAATAACAATGTCAGTTTCTGCTACAGTAATACCTTCTATTAGTATTTCAACAACAAATACTAATATCTGTTCAGGAACAAATGTCACAATTTCGGCAATCTCAACAAATGGAGGAACTCCTATATATCAATGGAAAAAAAATGGTGCAAATGTTGGTACAAATTCAGCTTCATATGTTGATGCATCATTATTAAATAATGATATAGTTCTGTGTGAAATGACAAGTTCCGTAAATTGTGCATCACCTAACTTGGTAATTTCAAATCCAATAACGATGACTGTAAATTCATTGATTACTCCAACAGTTATTATAGGAACTCCAAATTCAAATATCTGTTCAGGAACTTCAACTACATTTACAGCTACACCTACAAATGGTGGTACAACACCTCTTTTCCAATGGAAAAGTAATGGACTTAATGTAGGTACAAATTCTGCAAATTACACAAGTTCAACAATAACAGATAATGATATTATAAGTTGTGTAATGACAAGTAATGCTTCGTGTTTAACAACTTCGAATGCAATTTCAAATGATATTACCATGGCAGTTCAACCTTTGCTAACTCCTTCTGTTATTGTAAATACAGCAAATACAACAGTTTGTTCCGGAAAATCTGTTGATTTTACTGCAACTCCCACAAATGAAGGAACTCCAACCTATCAATGGAAGAAAAATGGATTTAATGTTGGAACAAATCAAGCAACTTATACTGATAATACTTTAGCGAATAATGATGTCATTTCTTGTGATTTGACGAGTTCAAGTGCTTGTTCATCGCCTAATATTATTAGTTCAAATCTAATAACGATGACAATAAACTCAATTGTGGTTCCATCCATTAGTATCGATGCAAGTCAAACTAATATTTGTGAAGGTACAACAGTTGATTTTACTGCAATTCCAACAAATGGAGGATCACCAATATATCAATGGAAAAAGAATGGTGTTAATGTTGGCGCAAATCAGTCGATATATAGCGAAAATGTATTTGTAAATAATGATGTTGTAAGTTGTGAAATGATTAGCAATGTAAGCTGTGCAAGTCAAAGTCCAATATTATCAAATAATCTTACAATCACTGTTAATACAAATAACATCCCCTCGATTAGTATAAAATCAGATAAGACTAGCATTTGTGAAGGTCAAACAATTTCTTTTGTAGCAACTCCAAGTAAAGCAGGAACGCCCGTATATCAATGGAAAAAGAATGGAGGAAATGTTGGAGGAAATGTGTCGAACTATTCAGATAATGCATTAAATAATCTTGATGTAATTTCATGTGAAATAACAGGCTCAGGAAATTGTATTTCAACAACTCCAGTTTTATCGAATACTATAGAAGTTTCAATAACTCCCAATGTAATTCCTTCTGTTACTATTTCTGTGCCTAGTACCATTATTTCCGCCGGTACTGAAGTCATTTTTACTGCAATTCCAACAAATGGTGGAACTTCGCCAAGTTATCAATGGAAGAAAAACGATATAAATGTTGGGACTAATACTTCAAAATATATTGATTTATCAATAATAGATAAAGATGTAATTTCTTGTATAATGACTTCTAATGATGTTTGTGCTATAGCACAAATTGCAAATTCACCAGTTTTAACAATGCAAATTAATCCAATAAAGATTACTACAGATATTTCAAATATCAATGCAGTGATTGGATCAAATGTGATTATTAAATTTGACGCAACGCCAGCGTCATCAATATTTCAATGGCAAGTTGATGATGGAAGTGGCAACGGATTTGTTGATATCGTAGCTTCAACCCAATATACTGGAATTCATAGAAACGAATTAGGTATTAAAGCTATTCCTGAAAGTTTTAATAACTATAAATATCGATGTATTGTAATTACGTCCGATTATTCATTTACTGATACATCTGCAGTTGCGAAAGTTTCAGTTTTAGCAACTGGAATTTCAGATGTTAACCAAAAATCTGAAACGTATGTTTATCCTATAGTTGCTCAAGATGCAATTGCCATAGTCACAACAGATTTAATTATAGGACAACTGTTTAATATTATAGATTGCAAAGGTAATATCGTAGTGAAATCTAAACTTTTGGGCAATCAAACTATTGTTCCTGTATCTCAATTAGCTACTGGTTCATATTTCGTCGTATTTCCCAATACCACACAAGCTCAAATTCAATTTATAAAAAAATAAAAAGGGATTATACTAATTTGCACCATTCCGCAATGGATATACTCTATAACTAATTTTGCAGATTCTTGAACGTTCAAAAACGTAAAAATAAATCGTTATTCGTCTTAATAACAGTGTCTTAAAATGTCTCGTTTTTTTAGACTATTGAATTCATTATACATTGTTTCTACATAAATTGAAACAACTGAATAAAATAAAATCCATGAAAATTACCAAAAAATAAAGTAAATATGCATTCAAGTAAAAAAGAAATGTATTTACTTTGTATTATGATATTTAGACATAAATAAAATGTTTATTATTCAATAGGAAAAAAGTATAAACTATTATAAAGAAAGAAAAATGGCAAATTATTTTAACTCACTTCCTCACCGTTTAAAAGGACAAGAATTAGGTAAATGTGATTTTATGGATCGTAGCGAATTTGCTGACGGTTGTAAAAAACTTTTAGGTAAAAAAGTTGTTGTTCTTGGCTGTGGAGCTCAAGGTTTAAACCAAGGTCTTAACATGCGCGATAGTGGATTAGATGTATCTTATGCATTACGTAAAGAAGCAATTGATGAAAAACGTCAATCGTATATCAATGCAACAGAAAACAAATTCAATGTAGGAACTTTCGAAGAACTTATTCCAACTGCCGATTTAGTTTTAAATCTTACTCCCGATAAACAACATACTCCAGTTATCAACCAAATCATGCCTTTAATGAAAAAAGGTTCATGTTTGGCTTATTCTCATGGATTCAATATCGTTGAAGAAGGAATGCAAATTCGCAAAGATATTACCGTAATAATGGTAGCTCCTAAATGTCCAGGAACAGAAGTTCGTGCTGAATATGTACGTGGTTTTGGTGTACCTACATTAATTGCTGTTCACCGCGATAACGATCCAAATGGTGATGGTTTCGACATTGCTAAAGCTTATTGCTGTGCAACTGGTGGTGACCGTGCTGGTGTTCTTCATTCATCGTTTGTTGCAGAAGTTAAATCTGACTTAATGGGCGAGCAAACAATTCTTTGTGGAATGTTACAAACAGGTTCAATTCTTTGCTTCAACAAAATGGTTGAAAAAGGTATTGACAAAGGATATGCATCAAAACTTATTCAATATGGTTGGGAAACAATTACCGAAGCTTTAAAAATCGGTGGTATTACTAACATGATGGATCGTTTATCAAATCCAGCAAAAGTTGAAGCATTCAAAGTTTCTGAAGAATTGAAAACAATCATGCGTCCATTATTTGTAAAACATATGGATGATATTCTTTCTGGCGAATTTTCAAAAACGATGATGGAAGATTGGGCTGCTGGCGATAAAAACCTTTTAACATGGCGTGCTGCAACAGGTGAAACAGCTTTCGAAAAAACTCCAGCTGGCGATGTGAAAATATCTGAGCAAGAATATTTCGACAATGGCTTATTAATGGTAGCAATGGTTAAAGCTGGTGTTGAATTGGCTTACGAAGCTATGACAATTTCTGGAATTAAAAATGAATCGGCTTACTATGAGTCACTTCACGAAACTCCACTTATTGCAAACACAATTGCACGTAAAAAATTATTCGAAATGAATCGTGTAATTTCTGATACTGCTGAGTATGGCTGTTATTTATTCGATCATGCTTGTAAGCCTTTATTAGCTGACTTTATGAAAAAAGTTGAAACTAATATCATTGGTAAAAACTTTAACGAAGGTAAAGACGCTCACGTTGATAATTTCGAATTAGTAAATATCAATGCAGCTATTCGCTCGCATTCTGTTGAGGTTATAGGTGCAAAATTACGTGCAGCTATGACAGCAATGAAAGCTATTGTATAGTTTTTAAAACTCACTTTAAATATAAAAGTCCATAGAGAATTTCTTTATGGACTTTTTTGCGTTTTTACTTGACTTTGCCTATGGATTGTTGTATCTTTAATTAACGTTTTAGTACTAGACGTAATTAACATAAAGTAGCGGTAAGGCTAATCAAAAAAATCGCAAAGAGTTGCGAAAAGAATGTAAGACGAAAGATTAGCTGTTTTGGTTTTTTAACAATCGAGAGTTAGTTAAATAAGTGTACGCATCAAATTGCGAATTTTTGTTTTTAAGGCTAGCTCGTTTTTAGGTTCTTAATTAAACAATAGGGTATTCATCGAAGACGCAACGGTTTGCTAAGATAGCTCCTACGTGATGATTACCTTTTTACTTTTGGTTACTCTGTTTTTAGTTTTTTAATGATTTCAATTTAATAGGAACGCCGAAATAAAATTCATTTCGGCGTTTTTTATTTGTGACCCCCACGAGATTCGAACTCATATCATCAGAACCGGAATCTGACATTCTATCCATTGAACTAGGGGGCCTAGTTTGTGTGTGCAAACATAAAAAAAAAGACCGACATTTCTGTCGGTCTTTCTATCATTATTCTTTGCTTTCGATTAAGCTTTACCTGCGCTACCAAGAACGTTAGTAACTTTATGGATATAAAGAGCTTTTAATGCATCGCGAGCTGGTCCTAAATATTTACGTGGATCGAATTCACCTGGATTTTTAGCAAATGTTTTGCGAATTGCAGCAGTCATAGCTAAACGACCATCGCTATCGATATTGATTTTACAAACTGCAGATGTAGCAGCACGACGTAACCATTCTTCTGGAATTCCGATAGCATCTTTCATTTGACCACCAAATTTGTTGATTGTAGCAACTTCTTCTTGTGGAACTGATGATGCACCATGAAGAACGATTGGGAAACCTGGGATAAGTTTTTCAATTTCTTCAAGAATGTCGAAACGTAATGTTGGTGGAACTAAAACACCATCAGCATTGCGTGTACATTGCTCTGGTTTAAATTTGTTAGCTCCGTGTGATGTTCCAATAGAAATAGCTAATGAATCAACACCTGTACGTTTTACGAAGTCAGCAACTTCTTCTGGACGTGTATATGTGTGGTGTTCTGAACTTACTTCATCTTCAACACCTGCTAATACTCCAAGTTCGCCTTCTACAGTTACTCCATGAGCGTGAGCATATTCTACAACTTGTTTAGTTAATTCAATGTTTTTCTCATATGAGTGGTGAGAACCATCAATCATAACTGAAGAGAAACCTGAATCGATACATGATTTACATAATTCAAAAGTATCACCATGGTCAAGGTGAAGAACGATTGGAATTTGACATCCTAATTCTTTTGCGTATTCTACCGCTCCTTGAGCTAAATATCTCAATAAAGTTTGGTTAGCATACTTACGAGCTCCACTCGATACTTGAAGAATAACTGGTGATTTAGCTTCAACGCATCCGCTTACAATAGCTTGCATTTGTTCCAAGTTGTTGAAGTTAAATGCTGGGATAGCATATCCACCTTTAACTGCACCTGCAAATAATTCTTTACTGTTTACCAGTCCTAATTCTTTATAATTTACTGCCATTTTTATTTTTTTTATTATTAAACAATTTGTGTCGAATATCTTTACATTCAACCTTATAGATTAGTGACGCAAAAATAATCTATTTATAGTATTTTTAAAAATATAGATGATGAAAATATTAACAAATTCATAAAATAATTGAAGCATTAAAATGGAATTATAAATGAAAAATTAAAATAGTATTAAATAAATAAAAATCAATAAAATGGATGTTAGTTCAATAAGTAAATTGTAATTTTGACGAGTTGATATTCGTCATAACGTTTACAATGTTTTTTGTAATAATTATAAATTTTTAGAAATGGGATTAATTTTAGACGCCGTTAAACCAGGAGTTTTAAGTGGCAAAGACGTTCAAAAAGTATTTGAAATAGCTAAAGCAAATAAATTTGCATTACCTGCTGTTAATGTTGTAGGTACTGATTCTGTAAATGCAGTAATGGAAGCAGCTGCAAAAGTAAAATCACCAGTTATTATTCAATTTTCAAATGGTGGTGCTCAGTTTTATGCAGGTAAAGGTCTTAAATTAGAAGGTCAAGGTGCTGCAATAGCTGGAGCAATTTCGGGAGCTTTACATATTCACAAAATGGCTGAATTGTATGGTGTTCCAGTAATTTTACATACTGACCATGCTGCTAAAAAACTATTACCTTGGATCGACGGATTACTTGATGCTAGCGAAGCAAACTTTAAAGCAACAGGAAAACCTCTATTCAGCTCACACATGTTGGATTTATCTGAAGAACCATTAAAAGAAAACATCGAAATTTGTAAAACATACCTTGCTCGCATGAGTAAAATGGGTATGACTTTAGAAATTGAACTTGGTGTAACAGGTGGTGAAGAAGATGGTGTTGACAATAGTGGTATCGATCATTCTATGTTATATACTCAACCAGAAGAAGTAGAATTTGCATATAGTGAATTATTATCTATTTCTCCAAACTTTACAATTGCTGCGTCATTTGGTAATGTTCATGGTGTTTACAAACCAGGAAATGTTAAGCTTACTCCAAAAATTCTTGATAATTCTCAAGCATTCATCAATAAAAAATTAGGAACAACTGGACAACCAGTTAATTTTGTATTCCATGGTGGATCTGGTTCAACACAAGAAGAAATAACAGAAGCTATTAGCTATGGTGTTATCAAAATGAATATTGATACCGATACACAATGGGCTGCTTGGGAAGGTATTCGTGCTTTCGAAGCTAAAAACCACGATTATCTTCAAGGTCAAATTGGAAACCCAGACGGTGACGACAAACCTAACAAAAAATTCTACGATCCACGCGTTTGGTTACGCAAGAGCGAAGAAGCTATGATTGCTCGTTTGGAACAAGCATTTACTGACTTAAATTGTTTAAACAGATTGTAATCTGTTCTATAATTAAATAAAAAGAGCTGTCTTATATATATTTAAGACAGCTCTTTTTTTATTCTAAAAAAAGCCCAGATGATATTTCTGAGCTTTACATTTATTCTTTTTCTTCAACCTCTGTTGGTTCCTTTTCTTTTTTCTTCATTTGTTTGTCCATTTCTTTAGCACTTTCACAACCAAGTTTTATTGCTTTTTGAAGATCGTCGTTTGTGCCATTTGAATCCTTCATTTTTGTTTTAATAGACCAACGTTCGTAATATAATGCACCACTATCTGGCTTCAATGTTATAACTTTATTCAAATATTTTAAGGCATCAGCATCTTTCCCTTCATCAAAATAGATTGATTTAAGTGTTAAGCAATTGAATACTACATTACAATTTTTATTTATTGATTTTTTGTAAAGAGCAATAGCTTCATCCTGTTTTCCTAAACTAGATAAAACGATACCTTTCATTTTAAGGATTTTACAATTGTTTGAATCGATACGTAAAGCTGAATTGCATGAAGCTAATGCCTTGTCATACAGTCCTTTCATTGTGTATTCGTTTGCTTTAGCAGTATAGAAAGATAAACTGTCTTTTGATTGACCAAATAATTGTACCGAAAATACAACCATTACCAACATGAGGATGTTTTTCATAATCACCAATTTTTAAACGTATGACACAAACTTACTAAATTAATTTTAGTTAAGACTACAAATATTGTACCTTAATTTTGTTCGGTTTATACGCAAAAAATGTTTTTTGGTTCGCTTTCTAGTAAACCTAATTGATGAGCATATTCATATAATGTTGTAATTGCCTCTCTACCATCATCTCCAAGCGATAGACTATAATTATTTACATATAAAATTATGTGTTGAAGCATTATTTCACTGCTCATTTCTTGGGCGTATTTTTTACAATAAGGTAGGGCATCTTCTGGATTTAAAAATGCTTGTTCGATACTTTTCTTAATTAGGCTGTTAACTTGCAATTTTACATCTTCGGGCAATGAACGACGAATTGCAATACATCCAAGTGGGATAGGTAGGCCAGTTTTTCGTTCCCAACGTTGACCTAAGTCAAGAATTTTTGAAAAACCAAGTTGTTGGTAGGTAAATCTTGTTTCGTGAATTATAACCCCAGCATCAACATCTCCTCTTTCCATTGCTGGAATAATATCGGAAAATACCATTTCTACAGTATCTGTTATGTTTGGGAAAAGTGCTGTAAGTAGGAAATTTGCTGTTGTATGCTTTCCCGGTATTGCTATTTTGTATTTTTCGAGTTGATATACGTTTATCTTTTTCTTAGAAATAAGGAGCGGTCCATTTTTAGTTCCAAGAGCTGAACCAGCATCGAGTATTTGATATTTGTCAGCAACTTGAGAGTATGCAAATATGCTAAGTTTTGTAATATCTAAGCTCTCATCAAACGATTTAACATTTAACTCTTCAACATCTGTTAAAATGGTTTCAAAAGTAAAACCTTGGTTGTCAATTTTACCATTTATTAGTGCATCGAAAATAAAAGTGTCGTTGGGGCAAGTTGAATATCCGATTGAGAGGGTTTGGTTGCTCATATATTATATGTATTCTGTTATATCGAAAATAAGTGCCGATTTCGGTTTTATTTCCATATCTATTCCTTCTTTTACAGCTGAAATTCCCGTAAAACAAATACTCATTTGTTCTTCAAAATAATCGATACTCGAATAGGTTGCTTGCTTTGGCAATCCTATGAAATCAAATATATGGTCGGGTAATTTTAACTTGATACAATAACCGTTTAAACGGTCAAAATTTAAAACGATTAATAGCTTTTGTTTATGAGAATAACGAACGTATGCAAATACTTTTTCAAGATTAATATCACTATTGTAGTTTGCATAAGTAATGTCATAGAATCCTCCATTTTTCAAAGCATCAAATTCGTTGCGAGCATGCAAAAGTTTTGAGTATAAAGTTCGCAATTCCGTTTGTTTTGACGATAATAATGCACCATCAAATTTGCCCTTATTAACCCATTTTTGATATTCCTTAACATTCCAATAATCAAAGATTGTAGTTCTTCCATCTTTCCCACTAAATCCTTCTTCATCGGTTGCTGATTCGCCAATTTCTTGTCCGAAATAAAGCATTAATGGACAATTGTGCATTGTTCCGCTCAATACCATTCCTGGTACGCCAGCAAATGCATCGTTTGCAAATTGAGGAGATGCAATTCGTTGTTCATCATGGTTTTCGAGGAATCGAACCATATTGTGATTTATTGAATTATCTCTGCTTTTCCAGAAATTGCCAATTTCGTATGCAGTGCTTTGTTCTTGAATTATCGCTCTAACTACATCATATAATCCTACCTTATCATAAAGGTAATCAAATCCACCATGATGTAAATAACTATGATATTCATTGGGATTATAAACTTCTGCAATAAAAATAATATTTGGATAATCTTGCTTAACTTCTGCAATAACCCAATGCCAAAATTCTACTGGTACCATTTCAGCCATATCACAACGAAATGCATCAACATGTTTTTTTGCCCAAAATAGTAGAATATCTCTCATTTTGAACCATGTATCGGGTATTGGATCAAAATGTCCATATCGTCCATTTTGAATATCTACACCATAATTTAGTTTTATGGTTTCATACCAATCGTTTATTGATGGTTTCGTCGAAAACGAATCGTTTCCTGTAGCTTTTGCTGGATATTCTAGGTAATGTTTTGCATTTTCTGTGTAAGGAAATGAAATACCATCAGGTTGTTCAAATCTTTGGTAGGGTAGGTAATAAAAATTATTTGTTGAATCAAATTGTTTGTCTACAATATCATCTTGACCTAAA
>Ga0302286_10001064_pt1 | contig 20883 bp, 21 predicted proteins | sample III_Fen_E2_3_FD_198765 | JGI IMG/M metagenome (GOLD analysis project Ga0302286, IMG submission 198765) | Peat permafrost microbial communities from Stordalen Mire near Abisko, Sweden - III_Fen_E2_3 | ecosystem: Environmental > Terrestrial > Soil > Wetlands > Permafrost | place: Sweden: Abisko...
TAAGTTACTGTCTGTTATAACATATCTTTGAAACAAGGGTCTTAAAGCCCCCTCTTTTGGAGGGGGTTGGGGGAGGCTTTCAGCCCTCTTTGCCTGATCACTTCATAGATCAGTAATCCTGCGGCAACCGATACATTGAGCGATTCGATCTTGCCAAGGATGGGAATTTTCACCTGTTCATCGGCCAGGGCCAGCAGGCGGGAGTCGATACCGGTATCTTCGGAACCCATGATAAATGCGATTGGTCCTGTAAGGCTTGTATTGGTATAAATAGTGGTTGATTTTTCAGTGGCAGCAACCAGTTTCAGTCCTGATTCTTTCAGGAATGAAACAGTTTCCTTGAGACTTCGAGTACGGCATACAGGCACCAAATGAAGGGCTCCTGCAGATGTCTTCACCGCATCGGCGTTGATTCGGGCAGAACCCTTGTCAGGGATTACTATGGCATTTACCCCGGCACATTCGGCTGAACGAACGATGGCGCCGAAGTTACGTACGTCGGTCACCTGATCGAGTACCAGCACGAAAGGCGTAAGGCCTTGTTCATAGATGTCCGGGATGATGTCTTCTATTCGTTGGAATGGAACCGGCGAGACGAAGGCCAGCACGCCCTGGTGATTTTTACGGGATATGCGGTTGATCTTTTCGATCGGAACGTACTGAAAAGCGATCTGACGGACACGGATCAGGTCGAACAGTTCTTTAAACAGATCACCAATCAAACCTTTTTTAATGAGTACTTTGTCTATGTCTTTCCCTGCCTGGATAGCTTCGATTACCGCGCGGATGCCAAAGACCAGGTCGTCGGCAGGTTTTTCTTCTTTGTTGTACATTGGTGATGTATTAAATGATTTATTTTAATTGTTTGTGTTGCAGGTTACGGGTTTCGTGTTTCGTGTTTCATTTTTAGCGTTTCATGTTTCAGGAACCAATTCGCAACCCGCCACCCATATCCCGTAACCTGTAACCCGCAACATTTTATCTGCTTTCTTACCAGGTTTTCTTTGCTGTGAGCTCGTCCAACTGTTCATGTACTATTTCCCATTCGTACATTTTCTGTTCGAGGTCTCTTTTCATCTGGTCATATTTTTTAAAGATCAAAGGATCGGAACCGTTTGTTTCGGCCAATACCAGATCCATCTTTACAATGCTCTTTTCAAGGTTGGCTATATCCAATTCGTTCTTTTCAATGCTTTTCTCAAGACGGCTGATGTTCTTATTGATTTCCTTGCGTTCGTCAAAGCTTACCTTTTCGATTTCCTCTGGTTTTTGTGTTTTGACCTCCTGATTTATCGTGGGGTTCTTCCTCTCCAGTTCCTTCATGGATTCTATCTTCTTGCGGCGAAGGAATTCATAGATGCCACCCAGATGTTGTTTTACCTTTTTATCCTTGAATTCGTAGACACAACTCACAAGACCTTCCAGAAAATCACGGTCATGCGATACTACAATCATCGTTCCGTCATAGTCGATTAGCGCCTGTTTGAGGATTTCTTTGGAACGCATATCGAGGTGGTTGGTGGGCTCATCGAGCACCAGCAGATTGACTGGCTCGAGCATCAGTTTGACCATAGCCAGACGGGAACGTTCACCTCCTGACAATACCCGTACTTTTTTGTCCACATCATCGCCTGAAAACATGAAGCCTCCCAGGATGTTGCGTATTTTGGTGCGTATTTCCCCGACAGCAATGCGGTCTATGGTTTGGAATACAGTCAGGTCTTCATCGAGTAAATTAGCCTGATTCTGCGCGTAATAACCAATCTTCACGTTGTGCCCCAGTTTCATTTCTCCCTGGTGTTCCAGTTCACCCATGATGACCCGTGCAAGGGTAGTCTTCCCTTCTCCGTTTTTACCGACAAAGGCTACTTTTTCGCCCCGTTCGATAATCAGGTCGATCTTATGAAGAACATGGAGCTTACCGTAATTTTTCGACAGCTCTTTGGCTTCTGCAACTATAGTTCCGGAACGCTGGGCAGCAGGAAATTTGATTCGCAGGGCTGAGTTATCTTCATCATCCACTTCGAGACGTTCCAAACGATCGAGTGCTTTCACTCGCGACTGCACCTGAATGGATTTGGTGGCCTGGTAACGAAAACGGGCAATGAATTTCTCGGTATCCTCAATCATTTTCTGCTGATTGATATAGGCGGCCATTTGCTGCTCCTTCAATTCTGTTCGCAGAACCAGGTATCTTGAATAATTGGACTTGAAATCGTAAATTCGGCCCAGGGTGATTTCGACGGTGCGGTTGGTTACCGCATCCAGAAATGCCCGGTCATGTGAAACCAGCACCACGGCTCCGTTGTAGCTTTTCAGAAAATCTTCGAGCCATTGGATCGACTCTATATCGAGGTGATTGGTTGGTTCATCCAGAAGGAACACATCCGGGCGTTTCAGCAGTATCTTGGCCAGTTCGATGCGCATACGCCATCCGCCGCTGAATTCAGAGGTCTGCCGGGTGAAATCTTTCCGGAGAAATCCAAGACCAAGCAGGGTCCGTTCAACTTCAGCTTCAAAGTTATTACCTCCCAGCATGTGGAACAGGTCGTTGAATTCAGTCACATGGGTGATCAAACGGTTAAAATCCGCAGATTCATAGTCTGTGCGTGTGGCGATCTCATGGTTGATTTCCTCAATACGTCGTTCAAGATCCAGAATTTCATCAAATGAAGTTACCGCTTCTTCAAAAACAGTACGTCCGTCGAAAACCTCCATGTGCTGAGGAAGATATCCCAGCCGGACATCGTTAGGCACTGAAACCACCCCTTCATTGGGCAACTGCAGCCCTGCAAGAATCTTCAATAAGGTGGATTTGCCTGCGCCGTTTTTGCCAACCAGTCCAATCCGGTCTTTGGGACTCACCAACAATGAGATCCCTTTAAAAAGCTCGAACCCTCCAAAACTGACTACCAATTGATCAACCGAAATCATAATATCTAAAATTGAGGGTGCAAAGATAATAAAAATAGCCACCCCTAACCTCCATGAAATGGGAGTACAAAATTCAACTCTGAGATACGAATTTCATGAATTTAGACGAATTTCACGAATTACTTGTTTTGCGGAATTGCGAACTTGTGAACTTGTGAACTTGCGAACTTGCGGAAGTGGCGGAAATGACGCTGATGTCTTTTAACTACCCTTCCTTTGTGGGAAGGGTAGGAGAGGCTGTTTATTTCACCGAGACCTCGATTTTAAATTGTGGCACACGCAATTCCTGTGGTATATTCTTTAAATCGGCTGTTGAAACCTGTACTGATTCGGATGGGATTCCCTGATTTTGTGTAAGATAACTGGCAACCGCATGATTCCTTTGTTCCAGTAAAGTTTGAAACCGGGTTTCGATCAGGTTGGCATCCATTCTTTTTTGACAGGCTTTTTCGAGGCCGATAGTATCCACCGCAGGAACCGTTTTGCGAACAAATGCCAGCAGGTTGGGATCGTTGTCCTTTAAATCGGAAATAGAAAGCTTTGATTTAACTGAATCGGCTACCTGGGTTGCAAGATATTCTTTTTTAATCAGTTGAATGGCAAGCTGGCTTTTTTCGTTTTCCGGATCGGTGGTTTGGATGAATGTTACCACCAGGTCGGGTTTCTTTTTTATGATTGTAGCTAATTTGGCTAATTCATCGCGTTGAATCTGGTTAAGCGAGTCCTGTGCAAAGGTAAGAGGCAGCTTTTCGAGTGATTCAGGACTGGTTCCGGCTAATCCAGCCAATACTTTAAAAGGAGAAAGCGCAGTCTTTACCATGAGATTGGCAAAGGTCTTCCAGATGATCTTCCCCAATTTAAATTTGGGCTCCGACGGATTTCCTGTTACAGGCAGATCAATTTTAATCTGGTCATTGACATCTTTCATAAGGTATAAAGCCAGTCGTACCGGCACTTTCATGGCCGTGGTGTCTTTCGTGCGTTTGCCAAATTTCAGTTCGTCAACTTTTAATTTATTCGTATTGTCCAGTTTGGTTGGCGACATTTTTAATGCAAGATCATAATTGAACCAGCCTTGAGTGATGGGCGAAGCCACATAATATTCGGTATAGGGTGAAAAACTCATCAGGTCCAGTCTCTTGACAGTGGCATCCATTTCTATCTTCTTAAAATCAACCATACTCCAGATGGTTTTGCCTGTAAGGCTACCCTTGTTATTCAGTTTGGTTTGGAAATTAACCAGAATCCTATCAGCACTCTCTGTCAGACCGGTCATGGTCATATTCAGCTCATTTAATTCATATTTGAATGGTCGGTTCAGGGTGTTGTCGGCAATGGAGACCAGACCGTTATTTACCTTAATTGTATCAATACTGTAGGTAACGGGAGTCTCAGTACTTGTTGTCACTGTTGTCGTTGTTGTTGAAGCAGTATTGATTGAATCATTTCGGAAATAGGGCAGGAGGAATCGTTCCAGATTCATCATTTTTTTATCGCGGACGACCAGCAAGTGAGGTTCATTGGCTTCAATCCGGCCAAAGGCGAAGTGGTAGGTTTTCAGGTTAATATCCCTTAAACTTACTTTGACTTTGGGTGATGTTATGATCTCTTCATTCTGTCCGTCAACCACCGATAATCCGGTAAGGGAGCCATTTCCTGAAAGGGTAATGTTGATTACTTCGTTGAGATCACCTACAATTTTTAGATTGGAGGTCAATAAACCTTTCAGTAATCTGACGTCAAAATAATCGGTCAGGTAGCTAGTAACAGGTAGGATTTGTATATTCTGAGTAGTGAGGTCGATCTGATATTTTTTCTTCACGTTGTCGACGGTCGCCTGAACGTTTACCTTCCCTTTATCGCCCATCGTGAAATCGAGTCCTAAATCAGACTTTTCATTGTTCCACGAAATCAAAGGTAGTTTAAGGTTCAGGTTTTTCATTTCTAGCTGGTTATTTTTCTTGAGATCGGAGTAATTAACCTTTCCATCCACCAACTGAATGTTTCGGATGGTAAATTTCAAGGTTGATTTTTTTGTTGTGTCTTTGGTCGAAATACTATCTTTTTTAGGCATCAGGCTGGTGAAGTTAAAAGTCTCTCCATCCTGAATGACCCTTAAGCGGGGTTTTACAAGGCGGATTTCCGAGACAGAATATTCACTGAAAGGCAAAGTCCAGGGATTGAGATTGATGTAAAACTCTCTAAATGAGGCAAAACTGTCTGTCTGATTGGCTTCAAATAATACCAGATCCTTTACCTGTAATGATACTTTGGCATAATTGAAATGCATTTCACCAATCGCCAGTTTACGATGGATTAGCTTCTGACTGTTTTTAACCAGATAATTTTTAGTGATATCGGAAAGAAAAAACAGAGCGGCAAAAATCAGGACAAACAATGCTCCCAGAACGAAGTAACGTTTTTTTATGCGTGCCATGGCTTATCTATTTTTAGTAAAGATAAACAGGAATGATCAGATAACATCGGGATAAGAATAATTCTTTCCGGAAAAACAAAATTAAGAGTACCAATCCGGATCTCCGACCACTTCCTTTCATCTGTGCCATATTCTGTCTTTTTAATTACTTTTGCTGCAAATTTATCAGTCATGGGAAGAGGCAGACAGAATAAGCCGGTTTACGAAGGAGTTACAATCACTGACATTGGGTCCGAAGGAAAAGCAATTGCCAGGGTGAATGATGTGGTTGTCTTTACTACCCATGTTATTCCGGGGGATATAGTGGACTTGCAGGTCACGAAGAAGAGGACCAAGTATATGGAAGCTCGGGTAATCCGGGTTGTTTCGGAATCTCCTGACCGGGTAGCTGCCTTCTGCGAACACTTCGAGGTTTGCGGAGGCTGTAAATGGCAGTTTCTTCCCTACGAGAAACAACTTTATTACAAGCAAAAGCAGGTTGCCGATCAGTTGCAGCGAATTGGAAGGATCGAGCTTCCCGTGATTACACCAATCCTTGGCTCGGCTAAAACAACATTCTACCGCAATAAACTGGAATTCGGCTTCTCAAACAAACGCTGGCTGACCCATGAGGAAATAGGCACTGAACTTGAAATTACGGATATGAATGCATTGGGATTCCACATCCCAGGACTGTTCGACAAGATCATTGACATCAATAAATGCTGGCTACAGGACGATCCAGCGAACCAGATCCGTAATTTCATCAGGAAACAGGCCAATGAAGATGGGCTTGAGTTCTTTGACCGCCGCATACAATCAGGATTGCTTCGCAATATTATTATTCGCTCATCAACAACGGGAGAATTGATGCTGATTGTTTGTTTCTTTCGTGAAGAAAAGGAGAAACGTGAAAAGCTGATGGATGCCATTGCATCCGAGTTTCCGCAGATCACATCGCTGATGTATGTGATTAACGGAAAAGGAAACGACACGATTACCGATCAGGATATCCTTGTTTATAAGGGAAATGATTATATCCTGGAAGAAATGGAAGGCCTGAAGTTCAAGATCGGACCCAAGAGCTTTTACCAGACCAACTCCGAGCAGGCATACGAATTATACAAGATCGCCCGTGATTTTGCTGGACTGAAGGGTGATGAAGTCGTTTACGATTTATATACGGGAACGGGCACCATTGCCAATTTTATTGCCCGCAATGTGAAGAAAGTCGTTGGCATCGAGTACGTTCCTGAAGCCATTGAAGATGCGCATGTGAATTCGGAACTCAATGGAATTACCAATACAAGCTTCTTTGCCGGTGACATGAAGAAAATTCTGAACAGCGAATTTATTGCACGAAACGGTCACCCTGATGTAATCATTACCGATCCGCCAAGGGCAGGAATGGATGAAGATGTCATTAAGACCATACTGGAAGCCGCTCCCGAAAAGGTGGTTTATGTGAGCTGCAATCCTGCAACACAGGCGCGCGACCTGGCTTTGATGGATGAAATGTATAAAGTGACAAGGATTCAGCCGGTTGATATGTTTCCTCACACCCACCATGTGGAAAATGTGGTGTTGCTGGAAAAAAGAATAGCCCCCACTATACCTCCCCCGCAGGGTGAGGCTTAAAAAGCCAATTCTTGTATAGAGGGTTTGTTGGATTGGAAGTTTAAAACAAGATTATCGCTATTTAAGTAAGATGAGTTTTTTGGTTTCTGTGAACGAACCAGCTTGTAAGCGACAGAAATAAATACCGCCGGGAAAACCCGAAGCATCCCATTTTCGTATGTAATTCCCCTCCATCAATTCGTTTGATTCAATGGTTGCCACCTCTTTACCAATATTGTCTAATACTTTCAGTGATACATATGACTTTGAAGGAAGATTAAATGAGATAATTGTGGATGAATTGAAAGGATTGGGATAATTTTGGCTAAGGAAAAAATCAGGAGAATTACGTTCGCTGCCAATTGAACCTATGCCGGTATTGAGTCCATAAACCCTTACATAGTCGACAAACATTGTATCCGGGAATTGGGTTGTGGCATCCGGATTTCCAGGCCAGGTACCCCCGACAGCCAGGTTGAGAAGGATGAAAAAAGGCAGGTGAAATTCATCCGTACTGCTGACATTATTGGCAATACTTTGTTCCAGATATTTAGTGCCGTCAAGAAACAACTTAATTGAATTCTCATCCCATTCCATTCCATACACGTGAAATTTTGTCACATCGCAAAGTATGGTTTTCCCGTTGGAAACATGTCCATTGTTGTCCCAGTGAAGCGTTCCGTTAAGATAATTTGAATTGTCGATATGTTCCATAATATCAATCTCTCCGCATTTTGGCCAACCCCACCCCGAATCGTTGATATTCTTGCCAAGCATCCAGAATGCAGGCCATATTCCCTGCCCAACAGGACACTTAATACGTGCTTCAATTTTTCCATAGGTAAAATTTTGAAGTCCCTGTGTTTTCATGCGTGCGGAAGTATAACTTTTACCACCATAAGACTCTTTCTTTGCAATAATCTGGAGATTTCCATTTTTAATGCTGGCATTTTCGGCACGATTGGTATAATACTCAAGCTCGCTGTTTCCCCAACCATTGTTATTGCCGGTCTCGAAGACCCAATTTTTTTTGTTGATAGTTGCATCACCGAATTCATCAGACCATACCAGGTAAGTGTATTGTGCCTGACTTTGAATGCCGTATAGCAGTAAGAGAATAACGAGAGATTTTTTCATAGTTTTGATCTACAGTTAGTTGTGTTTGTTTTGTTTTGATATTTTCTTCGCCAAATATAAACCATTTGATTTACAATAACCCTGAAGTTTTGTTAAATGTTTAACCATTTTTAGGATGAAACAAATGACTCAGTTTAGGTTAAAGTCACCTGCTGACTAACAGAGCCTTCTCCACAATCTCTAAATCACTTGTTCCCCTGAAGCCGCTGAATCCAACGGTCAGTCTGGTGCCGTCACGAAGGGTGATGGGCTGACCGCCTTTATATCCTACCAGGTCGGGCAAACTGATCCCAAATGTGTGATAATCAATTTGACCGTTAAATACCATACGTTCATAATCGTTGGTATTATAACCTGTTATCCATGCCTGGCTGGCTTTAGTCCATGCAATCTTAAAGGTTTCCCTGCCCCTGAGTTTGTCGGTGCCAAATACCTTTCCATATACTGTTCCGTCTTCACCGATGATGCAAAGCGATGCTCCTCCTTTTGAGATAGCCCGATCCTCAGGAATTGCCAGGTATTCGGGAACAAGCTTTTCGATGCATGAAATGAATTGTTCGATCGCTGTATGTGCCATAAAGAAGTATTTTAAATTTGATTTTTAGAGGGCCTAGAAATTAGAGAATAAAGTTAAGCATTAATCTGTATGAAGTTATCTGATTCAAAGACTACGGCTGAATATGCTCATTTAATTCACTAATATCAGTTTGTGAACACTCTTTTTACCATCAATCAATATTGAAATGAAGTATGTTCCCGAAGGTATATGCCCAAGGTCGAATTCAGGGTTTGATTCCACAGTGTTGGCCTGAAAATGGGTGATCCCACGGATATCATAAACGCTGATGTTCATGACAGAATTACTTGAGAGATTGGATTCTATCCGTATTCTATTCCCCGGTGGAAGCTGTGTGATATTCAGATCATTTGATTTTGCAACAACTATATTCTCGGTAGCCAGATCATCTATCCGGAAGACACTTCCGCTCCCAAGCCCTCCGACATATAGCTGTCCGCTGGCATCTTCTCCAAAGGTGGAAAAACTATTCCCTGGGAACTGACCAAAATCTTCTTTCACCCAGGTACCCGATGCCTTATGCAGTGTCCAGATCCGGTCGGAACAATAATCGGCGAAGAAATAATATCCGTAATATGGCGATGAGGGAGAACCCCTGTAAACATATCCGCCCGTAACCGAGCATTCAGGTCCATGGGGATAGGTATAGACAGGAAACGTATACAAAGCATTTGGGTTGCATACGCTAAAGTTATAAACCTGATTTCCCTCGAAACATCTCCAGCCGTAGTTTTCGCCACCGGGATCTCCTGCAGCCTGAAAATCAATTTCTTCGATGGCATCCTGCCCGACATCACCGATCCACAGATCACCCACCAGACGATCAAAGCTGAATCGCCATGGATTTCGTAATCCCAGGGCCCATATTTCACTTAGGGTGGTTGAACTGTTGTAGAATGGATTTGTTGTCGGAACTGAATATGGATTGTCATGATCGATATCAATCCGAAGCATTTTGCCAAGAAATTGCTTCGGATCCTGAGACCGATTGTCAGGATCACCCTCTGAGCCACCATCTCCAAGCCCGATATAAAGATATCCCTCTGGTCCGAAATTTAAATCACCTCCATTATGGTTTGGATATGGCTGATAAATGGTTAACAATTTCAGTTCACTCTCCGGATCTGCCAAATCTGGATTATCTGCTCTTACCGAGAACCTCGAAATATGGGTAGTGTCGCCTATTCCAATATAGTTTATATAGAAAAATCCATTAATCTTATATTGCGGGTGAAACGCTATTCCGAGTAACCCACGTTCACCACCGTAAACCACCCGGCTGTGAATATCGAGAAAGGAGGGGGAAGAAATTGTACCATTCTGATTCACAATGTTAATGAATCCATGTTGATCGATCACAAACAAACGACTGTCACCGGCATTGACAATACAAACTACACTGTTTAATCCGGATGCATAGGGAATAAGTTTACCTGTGCCTTGGCCGCTTGAAGAGTCAATCGAAAGTATTAAAATCAAGACAGGAAACAAGTTGTAGATCCATTGCATGGCTAATGATTTTGAATTTTGGTTTATTAAAGAACAAAAAGAAGGCCGTTTTTGTTGGTCGATTTAATCTCAAAACATATATTTTAAAGTTAAGTGAACAAATAAAAGATGTGTTTGTCTTTATTTTATATAGGTTCTTTTGAAAACGTCAATACGGTAATATTTAATTCAGAAACAGTACAGAAATAATTTTTAAACACCTAAATATAAGATCTATGAAAAGCAAACAAAAATTATTCTTCCTGCTACTTTTATTTACTAATGTTGGTTTTACAAAACAAAGCAAGCAGGTTTCTTCAACCCAGATTAATGAAAAAACCTCCCAGACAAGCGTAACAAAAAAAGCTGTACCCGAAAACGTTGCTGTTACTGTACCTGAAGGCAAAAAAGGATTGAATGCTGTTAATGTGCGGACTGCGAAACAGACAGAAAGTAGTGTAAAGGGGCGAAGTACGAGTCCGCCTGCATCTGGTTCCACATTGAACACAGGGCAAGACAAACACGCCATCAATACAAAAGGTACTGGTGCAACCAGGGATGGTTCAGGCAAAGACAAGTAAAGGGATGAATACTATTGCTACAGACAGGGATTTTACACAGGTGAAAAATTCACCGGTGCATGGTAAAGGAGTTTTTGCAAAAAAGACAATACCCAAAGGAACCCGTGTTTTTGAGTATACAGGACAGAGAGTTTTAAAAGCTGATCTGGTAAAAGATATGGAGGAAGGTCTCACGAGCATGACATATGTAATGAACCTGAATAAGACTGTAGCAATTGATGGTGAGCTTAATGGCAATGATGCCAGATTTATAAATCATAGCTGCAATCCCAATTGCGAGGTACTCTATTTCAATGAGACTCCATACATCTATGCCATGCATGAAATTCCGGAAGGTCTGGAACTTAATTTTGATTACAATCTGGGATTTAATACCGAAACCAAACTATCGTACAGTCAAAAAAAAGAATGGTTTCCATGTAACTGCGGATCAGAAAACTGCCGTGGAACAATGGTGTCTGTTTAAATAATCATTAAGTATTTTTTAATTTATAAAACTAAGAAAATGAAAAATTCAATTAAAAGTTCAAGGTTGCTTTTAACAACTGCTGCATTACTTGCCATTCAGACATTACCATTTGGTTTACAGGCCCAGGTGGCAGGAACTGCCAGAGCAGCTGGAAAACCATTGGAATTTATAAAAATCAAAATGGGCGAACTCAAAATGAAAGTTGTCGGGATCGACAATGGCACTCCGGTATTTAAAAACGATAAAGGTGAATTCTTTACAGTGAATCAGAACACTGGCGACTTAAATTTTATCAGGCCTGACCAATTTGCACAATTCAGCTATCCTATTAAAATCCGTCCTGATATGACAGCTTCAAAAACAACACCCTCAGTCGTTCATTATCCACATCCTATAAAGATTGAACTGGATAAGGTAACCGAAGTGACAATTGTGGGCCAGGATGCGCAGGGACACACGTTAATGAAAAACAGCAGGGGTGAAAACTTCTTTATCGACCCGATTACCGGAGACCTGATTTTCATTAAAATATAAATACAACACTTAATACTTTTGTTTCAAACAGTCGTTGTCATTTTTTTGAGCAGCAACATTTGATTTAGCGCCTTGAAGCAGTTCGAACCTGAAACCTTCAGTGAATTCTATCAAAATAAATACTGGAAACAGAACAGAGTAAATATAATAAGTAAATACGATCAAAATGAATAAAACAATCGTTGCGCGACACAAGGTAGGTGATATTGATGCATGGATCAAAGGACATAATGAACGGGTCGCATTATTTGCACCGGCAGTGGCTGGATTCCAAACGTTTCAGGATGCAAATGACCCAAATTCAATGGTTTTAGTTATTGATGCCACAGATGTCGAGAAACTCGGATCAATTATCAATGACCCAAAGAATAAGGGCATAAAAGAAAGACATACTGTATTGGAGCCCATCACGATATCGATGTCGGTTGATATATAGATAAGAAACCAAACTTTTTAACAGAGTATCTTTTATGAAATCTTTGATTTTGAATGAACCGGTAATGATTGGCTCAATTTGATTGAAAAAAATAAGTTGGGGAAGCCGAAAACCAAAAAGAGTAGGCAAAAATAAAAAACACATGAAAAATGAAGAAGAAATCATTCGCTATTGCAGTTCTGACTATAGTGGTATTGGCAGCCTGCACCAATAGCAGTAAAAAACCAGCCTCCACTATGAATGCAGAAGATACTAAAATGGCCAGTATTCCTGCAGCTAAAACTACAGATTTTAAGCCATTCGATGTTATGGAAATTAACCACACTGTCAAAGATTATGCATTATGGAAAAAGGCATTTGATATGGACTCTGTGGCACGCAAGGCAAGCGGATTGGGTTTCCTTGCCTTAGGTAAGAGCCTGGATAACCCCAATTATGTTTCAATTGCATTTAGCGCTGCAGATGTGCAGAAAGCCAAAGCATTTGCAGCAGACCCAAGGTTAAAAGATGTGATGGAAAAAAACGGTGTGACTTCAAAACCTGATATTACCTTTTGGCATGTGATAAAAGCCAATCTTGATTCAAAAGAAAAAAATTGGGTACTTATAACACATAAGGTTAAAGATTTTGACGCTTGGCTAAAAGTTTATGATGGAGAAGGAACTGCAACAAGAGCCACTTACGGACTTGTAGATGTAGTTCTGGCTCGCGGAATTGACGATCCCAATCTGGTACATATCGTCTTTGACATTAATGACATGGCAAAAGCAAAAAATAGAATTAACGACCCTGCTCTTAAAAAATTAATGATGGATGGTGGTGTTGAGGGAGCGCCAAAAATTGAATTTTATTCCATGGCTGAATAAAAATACATAACGGAGAAGCCGAAAACCGTTCAGAGTAGGCGAACACTTTAAAATTTAGAAATCATGGCAATTGTAATCAAATTTAAACACAAAGGGTTCACTGCAGCCAAGTATAATCAGGCAATTAAGCAACTTCAGCAAGCAGGACTAGGAAGCCCAAAAGGACGAAGCTACCATGTAAGTTATGGCGATAGTAACGAAGTAGATATCTTCGATGTTTGGGAAAGCATGGAGGAATTTGAAGCTTTTGGCAAAACGCTGGTTCCAATTCTTACTTCACTTGGTATAGATCTCGGTCATCCAGATATTCAGGAAATTTTTGGGATTGTTAAAGGATAAAAAGTGGGAAGGCCGAAAACCGACCAGAGTAGGCGAAATCATAAAACTTAAAATTATGCCAAAGTATGTAATTGAAAGAGAAATTCCGGGAGCAGGAAAATTGTCTGCCGAACAGCTGAAAGCAATTTCACAAACTTCCTGTGGGGTATTAAGCAAAATGGGACCGCAAATCCAGTGGGTACAAAGTTATGTAACGACTGATAAAATCTACTGCATTTATAACGCACCAAATGAAGAGATGGTTCGTGAACATGCCAGGCAAGGAGGCTTTCCTGCAAATTCAGTAAGCAGAGTTTCCACAATAATAGACCCTACTACTGCGGAATAAATGAATATTTATGAACTAAGGAAGATGTAAGTTCCAATAAACAAAAAAAACAATTTTTCACTTTTGGATTCTGGTTGCGGGTATTGTCCTTTACTTTTTTGGTACTTTGTCTTCCTTTTATTATGTCAATAAAATATCATTTTCAGAAGATGTAATAAATACTTTTATATCCGAAAATCAGTTTGCGTTTTTATGATTTTATGATTTTCAAACTACGAAGAACCCTTTATACAGTCTTGTCTTTAATTAGTTGACTCCATCCAAAAACAATTACTTCGGATGTGTGTCTTTCGGGAATCAAACACTTTTAATATATTTATTAATGTCATTTTAATAAACGGGAAAGCCGATGCCCGAATATAGTAGGCAAATTAATATCTAGCTATATGAAACATTCTGTACAAAAAACATTTCAAATTTCGATTGCACTGTTATTCATTGTAACAAGTTTATCAGTGAAAAATGTTGCCCAGGCGCAGGCTAAATTAATTCTATCTTCTACCGAGTTTACTGTTAAAGGCGGACAAGAGAAACAGTTCGAAGAGGGGATTAAGGCATGGAAAGCTTGCTATCTTGAAAACAAAGGAGAATGGACATGGACAATTTGGAAAAGATATAATGGAAAGGGGTCTGTTTATGTGCTAACATCAATGAGTCCAAATTGGGCCAAAATGGATGATGAAAATGATGTGGCAGGGAAAAAATGTACTCAGATAGCTATGGACAAAATTGTCCCTCATGTAGAAAGCACAGAAGACAATTTTGCAACAACTATTCCGGAATTAAGCAGAGTTGGTGCCTCCGAATGGGGTGTTATCTGGGTAACTTTCTTTCAGGTTTCAAACAATCCATTATTTACTGAAACCGTGAAAGAAGTAACAACCATTATGCAAAATGTTGAAGGAGATAAACGTGGCTATTGGTATAGTGCTAATGGAGGGGGCCCGGAAAGCGCGGATTATTTTGTGACAACTCCTTATAAGAACTTTGCAGCACTTGATGTTAAACGTGACGGTGTTTGGGACTTGGTTGAAAAGGCAAAAGGCAAGGAATACAGTGACAAATTGCGCAATGATATAAGAAGCTCAATCAAACAATCATGGATGTATATATACAAACGGATGGATGATTTGAGTAACGATACAGTTAAATGAAATCCGAGTTTATAAATAACTTTTCTCGGGAAGACAATTGAATAACAATGTTTTCTGTATAAAAGTTATTCTTTCCGCAATATCCAAATTAAGAAAGATCCGAAGGTAAATGGAGGATAACTATTACGGGATATTTATTGAAATTTATACAATAAACGGGAAAGCCGAAGCCCGAGTATAGTAGGCAACAAAAAAATAAAATATGAAAAAGAATAATTTAAAAATTGCAGCATTATGCATTGCTTTATTTACAGTTTTCGTTGGATTTAGTTCACAGGTTCGGGAGAAAACAAACACAGGAACAAATACTACCGAACTAATGGCAAGTAAACCAGACTTATCAAAATTAAAGACTGAAATTCAAGCATTAGAAAGCAGTTGGGCTGCTGCTGATAATGTCAGAAATGCAAATGCAATTGCCGCTTTTTATTCGGATGATGCAGTGAGCTTGTCGAATAATAAGCCTATGCTGGTGGGCAAGGCTGCTATTCAAAAAGAAATTGTTGAAAGCCTTGCAAAAAGAGTAAAAGGTTCCACTGTATCTTATGATGTAATGGATGTATTTGGCGATGAAAATACAGTGACTGAAGTCGGTAAAGCAACCGTTAAAGATGCTACCGGAAAAACAATTTCAACTGGAAAATATATGGCTATTTGGGAAAAGAGAAACGGAAAATATATATGTGTACGGGATATTTACAATGATGATGTGAAAGAAAAGTAATCAATTTGACTTGTCGGTTGATTTTATTGCTTGGTACTGTGGAATGTAACCCGCAGTATCAATCTCCTATTTGTAATTATTTCTCTTGAAATCGAACCTGATAACCAGCTTCGAACCTGAATAATCCGTTGATTTTATTGGTTCCTTCAGTACTGGTGAAAGTTCGTGTTTGTCCTTTTAAAACCAACTGGGCAACTTGGCTTTCAGTGAGCTTTTTTCCCTGAAGTTCAAATGGAATGCGCAGTTTGCATCCTCCCTTGAAATTGCTACATCCCCAGGCGGTGTGTCCTTTGACGATTTCACCTATTTTGCACGATGGACATACAAGTTTTTCAGGTTCAGCTTCTACCAGATGAATCTTTAAGTCTGAAGTGAGTTCCAGAAATCCATCAACAGTCTCTCCGTCCTGATTAAAACCCTTGATAAGAGTGGTCTTCCCTTTGTCGATCAATCGTTTGATTTGTGCTTCGGTAAGTTTCTTCTCCATGAATTCAAAAGGAATAATAAAACGGCATCCTTCTTTCCAATCGGAGCAGCCCCAGGCATTCTTCCCCTTTTTTAGTATTCCTTTTTTGCAGGCAGGGCAGATGGTCTCCTGAGGTTCAGAAGGTGTTGTTTTCTCTTTTTTCTCTGCAATAATCGGTTCTTCAGGAGCAAAAGTAAACTCTTTGCGTGGGGAGTGTTTTACCTGTTCGACGACCTCGGTAACCATTTGCTTCATTTCATCCATAAAGTGCGTCACATCGTATTGCCCCAATTCAATCAGCCGCAACTTCTTTTCCCACTGCCCGGTAAGTTCAGCCGATTTTAGGAGTTCATTTTCAATGCTGTCAATCAGGTCGATGCCTGTGGGTGTAGCGACTAGTTTCTTGCCATCCTTCTTTATGTATTGCCTGCGGAACAGCGTCTCGATAATATTGGCACGGGTTGAAGGCCTTCCGATGCCATTATCCTTCATCAGTTCACGCAATTCTTCATCGTCTATGCTTTTCCCAGCTGTCTCCATGGCTCTGAGGAGTGTTGCTTCGGTATGGTATTTTGGCGGCTGGGTGTACTTTTCAAGTAATCCAGGTTCGTGGGGTCCGTGTTCTCCGGTTACAAAAATCGGCAGAATGTTTTCATCGCTCTGCACCGGATTCTTCTCATTCATATAAACGGTGCGCCATCCGGGTGAGAGTATCTGTTTGCCGGTAGCCTTAAAATCATGTGGCCCGACCTTGGCTTCAACGGTAGTGTTCGATACTTTGCAATCAGGATAGAATACTGAAATGAATCGTTTGGCTACCATATCGAATACCTGCTTCTCCTGCTGGGTAAGGTCGGCTCGCCATTGACCCGTTGGGATGATGGCATGGTGATCGGTTATCTTTTTATTGTCGAATACTTTGTTTGATTTACGGATCTGCTTCTCCTGAAGTAAGGGTGCAGTTAAGGTTTCATAACCCTTGAGTTGTTTCAGTATGCCGGGTACTTTGGGATAAATATCTTCAGACAGATAGGTAGTGTCTACACGCGGATATGTGGTCAATTTCTTCTCATACAGCGACTGGATGGTCTTCAGGGTATCTTCTGCACCCATATTGAATTTACGGTTGCAATCGACCTGTAAGGACGTTAAATCGAACAACCGTAACGGCTGCTCAATACTGTTTTTGGTTTCTATCTTTCCGATCTCCAGTTCAAAGTGACTGATTTCTTCCAATACCTGGGCTGCATCTTCACGATTTTGGAAACGCCCTGATGCAGCGGAAAAAGTTGCTTCCCGGTAGATGGTCTTAATCTCGAAGTAGGGTTCCGAAACAAAAGCATCGATTTCCTTCTGCCGATTTACAATGATTGCCAGGGTAGGGGTTTGCACCCTTCCGATAGATAGAACCTGCCTGTTTTGACCGTATTTTAAGGTGTACAGCCGGGTCGCATTCATGCCAAGCAACCAATCACCGATGGCCCTTGCACTTCCGGCGGCATATAGATTATCAAATTTCTTGCCGTCCTGTAATTTTTGAAATCCTTCACGGATGGCCTCTTCGGTCAGCGATGATATCCATAGTCGTCTGACCGGTGCCGTACATTTGGCCTTCGACATAACCCAACGCTGAATGAGTTCACCTTCCTGGCCCGCATCCCCGCAATTGATCACCTCTTCGGCAGCGGACATTAGTTTCTCGATAGTCGCAAACTGCTTCTTCACCCCGTCGTTTTCAATCAGTTTGATGCCGAATTTCTGTGGTATCATGGGTAATGCCCTCAGGTTCCAGGCTTTCCACTGCTCCGTATAGTCGTTGGGTTCTTTCAGGGTGCATAAATGCCCGAATGTCCAGGTCACCTGGTATCCATTGCCTTCAAAATAGCCGTCTCTACGGGTATTGGCACCTAAAATCTGTGCCAGTTCTTTCGCAACACTTGGCTTTTCTGCTATACAAACTTTCATGAGGTCTGTTCAAAGTTCCAGGTTCCAGGTTTCAAGTTCCAAGTTTCAAGTTTAAGGTTCGGGTGCTGAAATTGGAAATTGAAAATTGAATATTGGATATTCGTTATTGTATATTTTCTTCTTTTAATTTTCTTCTTTACTTCTCCTTCAATTCCTTGATTTTTACATTCCTGAAATAGATGGGTGCACCGGCATGTTTACCCTGAAGACCGATAAACCCATGAGTGGCAAGCTTGTTGAACGGTGTGCTCAGCCAAGCCGGTATATCGCTTCCGTCAGGATTCTTCGTAGCGCTGATCCATAAATCCATGTCCATTTCGTTCACCAGTTCATCATTAAGAGCCACTTTTATCTTTTTCCCTTTACAGGTAATGGTATAGTGGTTCCATTCTCCCGGTTTTTTGACCATGCTTTTGGTTGGAGCAAGGTGACCAAAGATTGCGGCACATTGCCATGTCTTTGGACTTTCGGCCCACTCCTTAGCAAAATCATCGGCAATCTGAATTTCCACTGAATTAGGAATCCAGTTATCTTTGTTGGTGCAATACACAATTACGCCGCTGTTGGTGCCTTCGGCGGTTTTGAATTCCAGATCAATCTTGAAGTTTTTGTAATCCCTGGCCGACCAGATGACCTGGTCTTCAGAAGCCGTCAGGATGCCTTTGTTGAAGGTCCATACCCCTTTTGGAAAGGAAGCGTTTGAAAGATCATCTTTAAAAAGACTTTCCCATTTTGAGGTGTCAGGATGAATTTTGTCACCTTTCTTTTTATCCTTGGCCGACAGGCCTGTACACATGATTGCAAGCAGCGACAGTGCAATCATTCCCGATCTTAAATTCTTGTTCATAACAATTAAATTTGATTAGATTTGGTTGGTAATTAGGTCTTTACTCAGCGGGTGACTTTGAATCACCCGCTGAGTAAAGTCACCCGCTCACTAATTTATTCTGAAATCAGCAGCTTGATTCCATCTTCTTCCAGGGTAATCATTCTCTTCTTATAGAGTGCCCCGATGGCCGATTTGAAATTCTTCTTGCTGATTTTAAATACTTTGTATATTTCGTCTGGCGTGCTTTTGTCGGTTAGCGACAAGAACCCATTGTTCTTTTCCAGTTCCGATATGATTTTATCAGCAACCCCACTGATCTTTTCATATCCTGATTTTTGAAGACAGAGATCAATTTTCCCATCTGTACGGATTTTTTTAATGAATCCCTCCACCCGGTCTCCCGGATTTAGGGGTTGAAAAACCTCATTTTTAAAGATCACTCCCAGGTGGCAATTGTCAATGATGGCATTGTAGCCCAGATCGGTTTCATTTACGATGACAAGGTCAACTTCCTCGTCAATGTCATAATCTACAGGAATATTATCCAGGTAATGTTCAATTTTTGAAGAGGCTGCAATACGTTTACTGTTCGTATCCACGTAGACGTATACCAGGTATTTCTTTCCCTGTTCCATGGGTTGACGCTGTTCGCGGAAGGGCACAAACAAATCCTTGGGCAGCCCCCAGTCCAGAAATGCACCTACCGGAGTTACCGAAACCACTTCGAGCAGGGCAAACTCCTCAACCATTGCATACGGTTTCTCGGTCGTTGCAACCAGGCGGTCTTCCGAATCGAGGTAGATGAACGCATCGATCATATCTTCCGGCTGCGTACCTTCAGGTACATAACGTTTAGGCATCAGTATCTCGCCCAAATCTCCACCATCAAGGTAAATTCCAAAATCTACCTCCTTGACCACATACATGTGATTTATTTTTCCTATTTCAGCCATAATCGGGTTTCGTGTTGTGAGTTACGTGTTAAATATCCAACAATCAATATTCAATAATCAATATACATTAAGCAGCAATCACCAAAATCCCCCTGGGGGGATTTAGGGGGCTATCCATCCCGAAGCCAATATATCAGCAATGTGGATAGGTTTGATGGGTAATTTGTTTTTCAGAATATAGGCTTCTATGTTCATGATGCATGACGATTCGGTGGAGATAATATATTCCGCACCTGTTTTCAGTGCATTCTCCACTTTCTGTTCGGTCATGGCCGTGGAGATCGCCTTGAATTTGGCTGAGAAAGTACCACCAAACCCGCAGCAGGTATCGGTATCTTCCATTTCAACCAGTTCAAGCCCTTTCACTTTCGAGAGCAGCAGACGTGGTTCTTCACGAATGCCATATTCGCGCAAGGCGGTGCAGGCATCGTGATAGCAAACCTTGTGCGGAAACTCGGCGCCAAAATCAGTAAAATGAAGATGATTGACCAGGTAATCGGTCAATTCAAACAGGTTCCGGCTAAGTCGCTCATAATCGGTAAATCCGGCCTGTTCATTTTTAAACAGGTCGGGATAGTAATTTTTAATAAAACCGGTACACGAGGCCGAAGGACTGATGATAGGCCTGTGGTTCGGAAAGTCACACATGAATTTCTGAGCCAGTGTTCTGGTTTCATCCCAGTAACCACTGTTAAATGCCGGTTGACCACAACAGGTCTGCTCCGGATTGTAGTTCACTTCAAGACCCGCTCTACGGAGCAATTTAACGGTATTGAAGGCAGTTTCAGGATATATCTGATCGATAAAACAGGGTATAAATAGATCGACAGTCATAGCTCTTTTTATTTGGGTTGAAGATACCAAAGACTTTCCTTAAAACAAAAAAGCTGCCCGAATGAGCAGCCTTTGCACGGGAGGAGCGACTCGAACGCCCGACACCTGGTTTTGGAGACCAGTGCTCTACCAACTGAGCTACACCCGTTTCTTTTTGCGATTGCAAATATAGTAATTAGTTTTTCACAACCTAGAGAAAATAATACCTGTGAAGGAAAAAATATGACTGAATCTGG
>Ga0302286_10001067_pt1 | contig 20861 bp, 20 predicted proteins | sample III_Fen_E2_3_FD_198765 | JGI IMG/M metagenome (GOLD analysis project Ga0302286, IMG submission 198765) | Peat permafrost microbial communities from Stordalen Mire near Abisko, Sweden - III_Fen_E2_3 | ecosystem: Environmental > Terrestrial > Soil > Wetlands > Permafrost | place: Sweden: Abisko...
ATTTGGTCACAGCTCGGGTCTACTTGGCTTGTGCCGTAGGTAGCACGAGTGTACACACCGTCTATTGATACTTGGCTTAAGTTAATATCTGCTTTCCAATTTGAGGTATCTATAATTCTTAGCATAGTTATCTCCTTGCTATAAAGATTATTAGAGCGATTATTGCCAGTACGACTAAAATTGTTTGTAAGTCCATGTTGTCCTTTCTTATTTATTCGTGGTGACGGTTTTCGTTATCGTATCGACACTGACACTCTTTGGTATGAGAGGTATGAGCAGTTCAATCAAGCGGTTCGTGTTTTCCATGTGCTTTGTGCTATCAGCCATGTGCTTTTCAATTTTCTCTAGTGGGATATTTTTGAGGGTATTGACGATACCCGTTAATTCGGTGACTTTACCTTCTAGCTTTGCCATCTGCGTGGCTTGGTCATCGTTTTGTCGCCGCACAAGTTCGAGGCTTTTTTCCATATCTTTCATTGCTTCGTCCTTTGCATTAGCTATCCCATCGGCGTTAGCGGTCTTGGCTTTGGCTCTTGCGTAGACTAGAGCAGTCACAATCGTACCGATAACAACAATGAGGGCAAAGGCTGAGCCGATGGGGGTGAGGGTTTCTTTGAAGTCCATGTTATATTCCTGCTCCGTATGTGGTGTTGCGTGTCATAGTGCTTCCTTATACAAGCTCTACCAACGCATACACTGGAGCTGTTGCGGTTGCATTGATTGTTACTGTTCCAGTAGACACATAAAATCCAACGTTATATGTCTTACTTGCAGTTGATGGGCTGGTTACAGCTATGACAGATTGTTGACATAGATAGTTGACACCAGCTACAGTATTTGAGGCAATGTTAATCCTTGTGCCAGAACCTACGGTTCCGTCCCATACTTCAAGGTTTATATTCCCGACTGCCGATAGAGAACCAGCAGGAGATTGAACAGTTAATCTAATTTTTCTTCCTGTTGGTATTAAAACTGGCATAGATAATCCGACCATTTGTGTTGCAGTCGTTGAAGCTGTTGTCGTATTTGAGGTTATCTGCCTATACCCGAGCACTTTTCGGTTAGGGTCACGAGGGCAAATAAGATTACCTAAACTATCTGTAACTGCATAAGGAATAGATGAAGCGATCGGTAGTACCATAGTCTCCTGCCCTTGGTTCACTGATGTTGCAGCTGCGATATTCGTAGCCCCCACAACGACGATTGCACCACGTACGCGTCCAGCGGTTAGAGCAGGTGAGGCTGCGTTCGTTACGTTGTCGTTATAGTTCCATACAGCCGTTCCGTCACCATTGTCTGAAAGGTCACAGTAAACATCTTTTGAAGCGGTGAATGAGCGAGCTGTTACGGCTGCTACGGTAAGTCTTTTGCCAGCTAGGTAGACAACACCTGCGGTACAAGAAGCGTTACGAGTTGAGGCGTATGCGTCACCTGACCAGACACAGCCTGAGTTAATGTGGTCAAAGACTGTTTCAGCTCGCATAGTTGAGTGAACTGCACCAGCTTCAGTTAGTGAGCCACCTATAGTAACGTTGCCTGAGGTGACAAGAGAAGTAGCGGTGATGGCTGTATGCTTTCCATCAAGTGCTGCGTGTTCTGCTAGAAATGCATCTGCCATTTCATTCTCACGTATAGCGGAGTGAGTAATTACTACTTTTGTTGATGTGCCAGCCGAGTAGTTTTGATCTGAACCATTTTTAAGTTGCATACTGCCGATAGTCGTACCAGTAACTATGCCTTTCCACTGCGTGCGAGTTCCAGCAGTTTCAACTTCTGATGTTCCTACAACTGTCGTAGAATAAATATCGAAGTGAATAGGGGTTGTTACCTCCCAGTTTGCAGCAGAGTTTATGGTGATCGAAGTGCCACCTATAGAGTGCCCCGAACCAGTCATTGTTGTTGCGGAGCCTGGTAGACCCACTTTTGTTACTTTGTCACCGATAGTCATTTAATCGCCTATCCTTCCCTTTGTTAGTTTTCCGATTGTTAAAGTTGAAGCCAGAATGTAATCTGATGGGCTATTCGTTGTGACTTCCCAGTTAAGCTGGTTCAGTGTTTCATCAGGTTCAAGACGTATATATCCCACAGCAGAGCTAGTATTCTGCGGTACAGTGTCATGGTTCCATTCGAGTAGGTTATAGACGGCTTCATTCCAACCTGTATTTGAAGTTGTCTGCGTGAATGTTCCGCTAGATAGGGTATTCGTAGGATTGAGGTCTTCATCAAGTCCTGATGTAGTACCGTTTATTGCACCAACAGGGTCGAGCAGTTTGTGGGTAGTCGTTTGGATAGAGCCGAGTTCTTGACCCGTTGACCCCCATGTTAAACCGCCAGAAGCTATACGAGTTGGGAATACTACGCCGTCATCTTGTGTCAGGACGTTACGGGTAAACTCCATCGCCTTGTTCCCAACCAGTGCGAGCAGGTGGGTATAGCCTGTGTTATCCTCATACTTCCATAAGTGTTTTGCAGCGATTGTCCAGCGCAAAATCCATATACCACCACGGGTAAGATCTTGCTTCCATATTTCGTTATTCGTGCTTGAGCCGTTAGGTACAGCCCAGTAGTTAGCTCCCTCAAAGTTAGTCCCACAGCAGTTATCGAGGGCCGATAAATTAAGCCCCCTAACATCACCGTCTATAAGCTGAGAGGTAGAACGGGTATCGAGTACGTTTACTATATTTGTTGTTGTACCGGTCTTTTTGAAATCAAGACCAGTCATATAGTGGATATCGTTGTCTGCTTGAATAATAGCTCTAGAGCCATACGCACCAGCTTGACCGTTTGCAGGGTATACTTCAGGGAATGAAAAAGTAGTTGTGCCAACTGTTTGTGTATTGAATACGACGTGGTACATACCACCGCCACCAGCCGAGCCACGAGTAAGAACTGTGACCGCAGACGTGCCCTTACCATCGCGGTATGCTAGTCCACCGACAGGGATACTGTCACCGCCATAATTGATACCTACATACCCACCACCTAAGAATGGTGACCAACTACCAGCATCCGTACCCGTACCTGAGTACCATAGATATGACGGATTGTCTTTATCGTCTACGCCGTAGAACTGACCATTATCGTTCCATAAATAACCAAGGACTGGGCCTTGTGTCGAGTTACCAAGTGGGGCTTTGCGAATAGGGTTAATGTCTGCCGTACCATCATCTTTGAATACAGGTGTGTTCGTCGTACCTGCGTAGCGTTCTTGACCTGATGTATCACCGATATACCAGTCATAGAGCGTAGCCCCTGAAATTGCCGTACCAGTGATCGTAACGTATTCAGTTGCCGAAGCCCACTTGTCTCTTGTTTTCGTAACACCAACAGAAACAGATGCAGACCGAGCAGTCTCACCGTTTGAATTCTCACCCGTATATCGGTAGTAGTAATTCTGTACTGTTCCACTTATAACCGTAGCTACACCAGTAGGGGCTACAGGGTCAGTCAGCGCGGTATAGGTAACGAGAGTACCAAGATTTATATCGTAGTAGCTCATCGCGTCAATCTTGTTCGAGATCATAACGCGACCATTACCCATGCAGAAGTTTACCCAGTGAGTTGTCGAGTACGACCCACCTATGTTTGTCCACGCGCTTCCGTCTTTGCGAATACATATCTTTCCCACGCCACCGATAACCTGCATAGATATTTCCCAGTGCTCAGGCTTACCGAGTACCATTTTGAAAAAGGTATCAATTCCAATACAGGTTCCAAGAAAAGCTGCACCATACATAACCGTTGATGGTCGTGGTCGTGGTCGAGCGTCCATGACTAAATCCATATTGAGCATGTCTAGTAGGTAATTCTTCGGAGTAATTGAAGCACCGTAAAATGACGTATAGCCCTTATACGAGGTTTGCTCTAGTACGATAGGTGGCTTTACAGCCTTTGTACGAGCTTTGTACGGCATTAGCTCATGTCTTCCATATCAGTGATGGCTTCTTGTGGTTGGTCAAAACCAACATTCTGATTAGCAAGTATCATCTTTGAGTATTCAGTTGAGGCTTCTGCTACAAGGTCAGGGTATTTATCGTCTTTCGATGGGTCGCCTTGTGCCATTTCAGCAGCCACTTCACACTTGAGCCATTCGAGACTGTCGCAAAGTACCAAGTCAGTTCCAGCAGTGATCTTAGCTGGCTTATAATTTATAGGTACAGAAAGAGACCCACCTGCAAAACCAGTGGGTATCCCCTTAGTAAAGGTGAGTACTTTTGCGCCATCAGGGCCAGATACATAGCAACTATCAACGTAGATGTTACGTTTTGCAGGTGGTACGCAGACAAATTGATAGGTATTTCCGTTAAGTGCAACGCTGATGGTATCGGATATCTTGGCCGTATCAGCAGCTAGACTGACTGTATTAGCAGCCGTAAAGGTGTCTATGCGGAATAGTGAAGACCAGTTATTGTCAGGGTCTTCCGCCCACTTCTCTCTAATCTTTTGATTAGTGATAGCAAGTATATTATTCCAGCGCGGCGCACCGCTTGTTGGAGCTTTATCTGCACCTTTGCCTCTATATTTGAGCCATACTAGTGCGACGAATTCGGAGAATTGCATACTGGACGCTTTCTTACGAAAACGCCGTGGTATACGGTAGTTTTACTAGTTACATTATAGCATGTTTTCACTATTTTTTCCCTATCTTTGCAGATTTAAGGAGTGAGAACATTGCACTATTTGTTGATGTTGCGATTGGTGAGAATGTTAGTTTGCTTTTACTGCCACCTGACTTCGTACTACCTGAACCTGTGACGGGTGCAAGACCTAACCCATAGGCTAGTCGTGTAGTTTTACTGAGTTGTGCCGTACCGCCAAGAGCTACGTTGATGTTATCTTGAGCAGCTAAGCGCTTTAAATCAGCTACAGACAAGTCACCGTTATCCACAGCCGTCTTTGTGAGCGCAGTTGAGGCTTTTAGCACCCACTTGTCATTCTCTGTCAGGGCAGTGTTGTATGCTTCGCGTAAAGCTGCTTTCTTTTCTTCATTTTTACGGGTAGCATTCCAATCACCAGCTTGTGCCTTGCTTTCATAATCTGCATAGATTTTTGCGACTTGGTTGTTGTTTGGTACTTCGGGTAAACCAGTTGGTTTCCATGCATTTATGTTGTTGTAAGCTGTAGATGTTTTATCTGATGTCTTACTCTTTAGCCAAGTCTTTTGACCATCTGAGGTTAGGCTAGCTTGTTTGTCATAGACTGCTTTTGCTTCGGTTGATAGGTTGTCGTAGTTTTTAGGCTTACCGGTATTATGGTCACCGAGTGCAACTTTTAATCTATCCAGGTATTTAACTGCTTCAGCAGCGTTCTTATCACCAGCATCGGCAAGGGTTCTTACGTCTGTTTCAGATTTACCAGTAAAACCAAATTGTTTGAGTGCTCCTGCTTTAGCTTCTTTCAAACTTGCAGCCTTAGTACTCGCGTCCATAATGGCATTATTCTTAGTAGTGGCACTTACAGCACCAGATTTATCTGTAGCGATGTTGAATGGGTCGAGCAGGGCTTTTGGTACGCCGTATGCGTTATTTGCTACTGGTGTACCCGTTACATCAGTTTTTGGTGTAACACCATTCCTAGCAATTGGTATTTGTGCCTGGACTGCCTCTTTGAAGTTCTGAGGGTCACGGGCATATGGGTCTAGCCCTGAACCAGTACGTTTAGCAATGTTTGGTATTAATGATGTACCTTGTCGAGCTACATATCCTTGTGCATACCTAACAGGGTCTTTTAGAGCATTTGATGCATCAGTAGCACCCGTAAGTGATGAGGAGTTTAGGAAGTTAGTACCAACGCTACCGAGTAGGTTAATACCAGTATCTATGCCAGCAGTTTGTTTACCTTTTGCTGCATCACGTCTAATTTGCGCGCCAGTCTGTGCGGCGGCATTGAATAGTGATAGTTGTGGCCCGATAGAGTTTACGTTAATCCACTTATTGCCAACTTTGATTGAGTTAGGCTGTCTATTCTCTAATACCCACTGATCGTACTCTTTCGTGTTCTTCTGTGGCATGTTACCTGTAGCGTCACCGTTATAGCCCATAGCCATACCAGCAGCAATGATACCGCCACCCACAGTTGTCTTTGCAAGGTCTTTCATCGCTGCCCTGCGGTAAGTATCACGAATAGTCACACTGATATTTTTATCGAGTGCCTTGCGTGATTTGTTTGCAGCGCGGAGTAGACCACCAGGCGTATAGGTTAATAGGTCGGAGCCGATAGCGGCAGGGACATTTACGAATGGTTGTATTGCTTCCACGATCTTTTCATAGCCAGGGTGTGATCGTTTGATTGCATCACGCAATCCTCGCATACCCGTACTAACAACAGTATCTTTTTGGAATACCCATGCACCGCCCTCAGCTTTGGCAGTTTCTTTGACAATTGCTGGTGCATTTTCTATCCAGTCAGTCATCCACTTTACGTCACCACGTTTACCAGCAGATATAGCAGCGGCATCAGCTTGGTTATAGAGTGAAGTTAAGACACCAGGAGCTTTAAATATTTTATCCTCTGCACCAAGAGTACGGAAGATGGCATCTGTAAATGGTTTGAATATGTATTTTTCAGCAGGGTTTTTAGTGTTCCAGTTGATTGATTTGTAATTGTATTTTCCAACATCTTCTTGTGTCATGCCGTGTTGGATAGCATCTGCAAAGTCTCTTGCACCGTTTTTGATACCTCGACCCATTCCAGTGAGTGGATTAGCCGAGACGGTGCGTTTAGTTGGAGTAAGTAATCTACCTACAGTTGCATCGAGCATACCAGCTATAGGTGTTTCAGCAGCATTAAAGCCACCGTTTACGGTGTTCCCTACAATGTTCCTAACATGCGTAACAGGGGCAGAGAGTAAACCAGATTTCCAGTATGCCATGGTCTTATCACCAAGGCCCGATGGAATTATTGAGTTCAGTTCTTTGTTTAGGTTGGCAGTGAGCAGCATTTTTACACGTTCAGGGTCAGCGGTATTTGCAAGTCCTTTGAGTATTTTCTTATCAGTGATGCCAGTAAGAGCTGCAATGCTATCAGGAGTATTAGCTTTTGTAATGGCATCAAGTTTTCCACTATCGGCGATATCCGTAGCAGCTTGCATAATCTTCGCTTGTTTCTCAGCACTCCAGTCAATTCTTGAACGTAGTGTAGGTGAAACTTTATTAGAGAATTGCTGCACTTGGCGTTCTATTTTCTGCACGATGTACTTCGGGTCAAGTCGCTGTATCATAGCCCATGCTTGAGCAGCCTGACCGTTTTCGATACTTCGAGTAGTCATGTCTGCAAGAAGTGTCTGAGCGCCAGTACTATCACCATTAGCTAGACGTTTCTCGTATAGTCGCCATGCAACAGCGTTAGCATCTGCACCGTGGTTTTCGTGGAAGTAGTTGAGTGCGCCATCATCACCGAGTTGGTATAAAGTTTTACCAGCATTATTCCATGTCTCGGTATTTGTCTTTACCGTTCTACTCGGGTCAATCGCTTGGATGATCTCATTAGGAGTAGAGCCTTGTTTCTGCACACTTTCAATAAGCTTAGCTGCAGCATCCGTACCAGGTTTACCCTGGGCTGTTTTGATTGCCTGATTTATACCTTGCTCTGGCGTTCGTACTGCATTAGATGGTATAATAGGCTCAGATGTATTACCTGAAAGCGGTGATGAAGTTCCTATTTGCGTCTCTGGTACTTGGGGCTGTATTTTCGGTTGTGTATTTTCTATTGGTGCAGTTGATACCAAACTCTTTTTGGGTTCTCCATTAAGTGGCAACTCAGTTTGTCCTTTACCTATTTGGATATGACCACTTTGATCTAGTGGTGTAACCCCCATCCTCATCTGATCTGCTAACTTAGCCTTAGCATCTGCAACATTTAGGCTTATAGCATCTCTAGCTTGCTGTGGGTGAAAGTTCAGTTTGTTTGTCGTGTTATCGAATTGCAGAGCTGTGCCAGGGTAGTACTGTGTGCTGTTACCTTGGGTTTTGTTGGCTAGTGCGACGAATGGGTTTTGTATTTTGCCTGACTGATCGAGAGGCTTAGAGTTCTGTGCAACTTTACCAGCTCCATGCGTAACAGTAGGGATAGCTGCACCAAGTAATGTATTGAGTGCTAGATTAGTACCAGCTTGTTTCCAGTCTACTTTGCCGTTTTGTATGAGTTGGTTTGTCGGGTCTGTCAGGGCTGTAACAGCAGCATTTTGTGTTGCTCCTGCAAGTGCTTTAGTGCCTAATTTAGCACCAGCAGCTACGCCTATATTTCCAGCAGGTATGACGAGTGGTGCAATCTCTGACGAGGCTTGTGCAACGGGTTTGATGAAGTTATCTTTATAGCCTTGCCAACCACCGCCACGGCTCTGCGCCTGTGCGCCAGTCATGTAACCACCTTGACTACCGAAGCCACCACCTTTATTCAGTAGCTTGCTTGTCTGTAGTTTAGCGTTTCTAACTGCGTTTACTTCGGCTTGTTTGTTTCCTGTGGCGCGAGCGACTACTGCTTTAGATGCTCCTGCAACGGCAGGGGCTAGTGAGCCAACAGTGTTAGCAGTTTTGGACGCTGTGTTTACGATAGGTTCAGCGACATTCTTTCGAGTAGCCGTTATGACTTTGCGGGCGTTGTTGACCATATCACTATTAGTCTTCGCAATTGCCTGTTTGAACGGCACAGTACTAGCTGGTGCAGTAGCAATCTTGTCTATCTGTGCTTGTGCGCTATTCTGGGGCTGTAGGGGCTGTGTTATAGCCTTTGGTAGTATGCTTGTAGGTACACTTAATTTAGGCGCATTAAACGTCGGCATTTTTATGGATGGTGTACTGATCTGACTGAGCGAACTTGATTGTGCTGGGCTAGATTTAGCTACACTAGTTGTAGTCGATGGTGCGCGAGCAGGTTGTGGTTTTGGATTACTCCATGTAGCACCACCATCAAACGGGTTGATTTGCTTTTTTAGCTTGTCGAAGAAAGAAGCCATGACAAGCTCCTTTCTATAGTGTCCCTAAGTCTTTTTTCTGCTGGAAGTATGGTAAGTAGGCGTTTACATCTGTAGCGGTTGGGTCAGATGCCATTGCATTACCAGCTAGTGCCTGTGGGTCTACTGTGTACTGTGCCATGTTAGTTGCTGCGGTACTGACAGGGGTATAGTTGAATTTGTTGGTCGTGTAATTTCTAATGAGATCATCGAGCGTGTTCTGATTGACAGCCATTTTACCGTAATAGTCAGACATGGCACTTTTAGCATCCCCACCTTGCGCGTTCGCAAGCTGTACATCTGCCTGAGCCTTAGAGCCGAGGATAGTATTCTCTTGGTTTACAAGTCCTTGGTTAAAGTCGCTGATACCCTTGGCTTTTTGTCCTGATAGATCTTCAAATAGTCTCTGGTACTTCGTCTTGTTAGCTTCTTGGTTTGATGCAATAGCTGCGGCATTATCCCCGTAAGTTTGGAATTGCGCTGCTCGTTCGCTACCGGCTTGTTTTGATACAGCATAAGGGGCAAGGATTTGGGCTGCACTCGATACACCAGCACCATGAATACCAAGGTTACGCATCACACCGTTATAGGTATTCTGTGCAGTATCGTTTATTCGGTTGAGAGAGCTTGCTTTCGATGTTTCGTTCTTCGCTGCTTCAGTATTGAATGCTTGCTCGGCTGTACCTTGGTCTTGTAGTGCGCGGTTATAGTTATTGGTGTAGTCAGCTTCAAGATTGTTCAATCCTGTTTGCTTAGTGACACCGAGAGAAGCGAGTAAACGATTGTATTGTTCTACTTGGCCTTGTAGGTAATTTACATCGGCTGCGGTGTATCCGTTGGCTGTGCCACCTGTGCCTGTGCCGTCAGTGGTTACTTGGCTTGCATCGCCCGGGTTAGTAACATCAGTTGTAGCTTTTGGATTTGCATTCGTACCTTGCTGTGGCGCGGCTGCATCAGAACCGAATAGTTTACCTGCTTGTGTTTTGATAACATTTGTTGCGCTAAAACCTGGGGTAGGGTCAATAGTTCTAGAAGATATAAGATTTTCTAGTAGATTAGTGAACTGCGGTAGCATGAAAACTCCTTGATGCACTGGTTTAACAGTTTAATCAAGGAGTTTTAACTATATCTTAATGACAGTATGTTGTGATTGGTATCCCATAGGAGCCACCGATAGTGCTACATATCGTTGTTCTATTCGATACATTTGAGTACTTTGGTTGTGCTGCCTGTATTTCTTCTGCTGTGTAGTACAAAACAAACTGTTGAACAATTACTTTTTGCCCGTCAGGATAGTCACATATTGCTATACCCGTATCAGTAAACTTTGCATCAAGCATGGTATTTTTATGGTCAGGACTATTCATCCAGCTATCAACAACTTCAAAACTTGCGACAAAGTTTCCTTTATTTAAGTTCTCGTTTGCAGATTTCCAATTTTTAGTTGTTTCACCTACCCAACCGCCAACTGTTTTGCCATCTGGGCCTGTGTGCTCATAGTAATTTTTCGCAACCATATCAGCGCACTTTGCTTCTGATGATTTAACAATATCACCATTTATTGATAGTGGCCTTATGCCATGCGCCATCCGTTGTTCATTTACGTCACTAAGGATTGATGCAGTTGTTAGGGGATGTGCTTGTACACGGGCGGAGTATGCTGCTGCGACCGCTGCTTGTTTATTGGGAACTATGATAAGGGCAAAGATACCAATAGCCATAATGAAAAGCGCAATCAATACTGACGACGCTATTACTAGTGGCTTTAATATCTTTTTCATATAATCATATATACCACAAAATTACTTAAATAGCAATACACATATAAAACTCTTGATTAAACTGTTAAGGTGCAAACTCTTTCGAGTTGTATTTAGTTGCTGTATTAAAGCTTCGTTTGCATCAAGAGTTGTTGTATACAGTGTCTAGAATTGAACAAAGGTAGCCGCTAGTCGCTTTCACCTGTGTATCAGGTAGACCAGTGAACTCCTTTGTATAAGGTGGTTCGTTACTCGTTCTGGTGTGTCCAGTAAGTAATCGACGTGCTGCTTACATTATACAGCTTTTACTTACTTTCTACAATGAGCGCACCTGCCGTCATACCTATTACACCAAGGCTTACCGCAGTCGTTAGAGCCTGTTCAGTAACTTTGTGAGGGTCAATTATGCCAGCCTCTTTCAGATTGACACTTTCACCCGTTCTGACGTTTAATCCCTGCCACTGGTCATCAGTAAGTTTACTTTCAGCTTCTTTAATATCTATATTACTGTTAGCCATGAGCTGTTTGAAGGGTTGCTTAAGCGCAGCGGAAAGTATGAATGCGCCCTGACTATCACCCTCAACAGGTGCGCGGTATAGAGCAGTAGCCCCACCAGGTAATATTCCACTGTCCATAGCAGCACGAGCAGCAGCCACCGCATCATCTACCCTAAACTTACGCTCTTCTATTTCATTCTCAGTACGACCACCTACGCGGATAGTTGCAACCTGTCCAGCAATAGCAGCAATACGAATGTCTAAATGGGCTTTGTCTGCACCGTCTGCGGTCTTTAACTGTTCTTTAAGTTGTGCAATTCTGCCCTTAGTATCACCAGAGCACCCGAGCATAGTTGTCTTATTATACGTAGCAATCACTTTATCCGCACGACCTACTTGCTCCATGTCAGCAATCGCAAGGCTTATGGTGTCATCTGAAAGTAAGGTTGCACCCGTAGCGATAGCGATGTCTTCCATGATTGATCGTTGGCGTTCCTCAAACCATGGGGCACGTACAGCTAGTGTCTTAAATGTTCCACGGGTAGAGTTCAGTACCATGTTACTTAGTGCGTCTTCACCGAAGTCATTAGCTATAATCACGGCTTCTTTGATACCGGCTTCGTCAATCTTCGTGAGTAGGGGTAAAATCTCCATGAATGTACCAATGTGCTTGTTTACAACGACAATAGCAGGTTTATCATATTGTGCGACACCCCTGTTTTCATCTGTGGCCATGTGTGGGCTTGCATAGCCAGAGGATATATGGAAGCCCTCGCCATGTTCTGCCTCTGTTTCGAGTTTCGATGAGTATTCAACTGAGATTGTGCCAGCATGACCAACTTTATAGACTGTCTCAGCAATCAAGCGACCAAGCGTTTCATCGGCTGCGCTGAGTGAAGCAATCTTTGTTAAAGTCTCGATATCATTAGCAGGTTCTTTTAGCTGTGCTAGGTATTCAATCACCCCCACTAACGCTTCTTCAATCTCGCTAGATAGTTGCATAGGGTTAGCACCTTTATCAATAAGTGCTTTGGCTTCTTTCATAAGGTGATAAGTAAGAACGGTAACCGTAGTCGTGCCATCACCAACATCATCATTCATCTTATTGGCAGCAGCTTTAATCAGCTCAGCACCTGGTCGTACCCTTTCATCTTTTGGATTGACACATTTAGCAACAGTTACACCATCATGCGTAACCATAGGCGGTTCATTATCACGAGCAACTACGACGTTACGACCTTTCGGGCCGAGTGTAGTCTTAACAGCCTCATAAAGTATTCGCGCACCTTCTAGTAAATTAGATCGTGCTTCATCTTCAAAGTGAACATCAGTTGTCATTATTATTTCCTATCTTCACCGGAGTAGTGGGTTTGCACCGGTAATTGCATTAGTTGTTTTTCAAGTACGACCATACTGTCATAGAAACTGATTGATCGAGTATGTTTGCTAAAGTCATTCAATTCGCCTGTTGGGTAGTGGGAGTGCATCGCGTCAATGAGACGCTTGCAATATTCAATGAATGTCAGGGTACCGTCTATAAACTCAGGTACATATGATGTATGTGTATCTTCAACAAGGTAGATACCACCGTCTTTAACCTTTTCGTACAGGTGGGTAAATGATGCTATCTGTTGGCTCATATAGTGACCACCATCGTCAATGATGATGTCATATTCACTCAAGGTGTCTAATAGCTCTGCATCTGCTTGGTCACCTATGATAATATCTACTCTATCCTCGGCGTACTTTTTACAGAATGGGTCTATATCCATACCTGTTATGTGCGCTTTATTACCAAAGTACCACTTCCACATTTGTAAACTACCGCCACCATATATACCAATTTCCAGTATTTTTACTTCTTTACCCCTAAAGCGTTTGAAATGGTGGTGGTAAACATCAAAGTATTGGCTCCATTTATACATGAAGTTACCATCATGTTTCTCAGCCCAACTAGTCAAGGGATTTATCATTATAGACCTCCTCAAACATCGTCTTATAAGCTTGCCAGTGATCTTCCAACCGCCAGTTATCCTGAATGTCTTTTTGCGCGTTTTTGACCATAGACTTACGAAGCTTCGCATCTTCAACGACTTGTTTTAGGGCGTTGTACCAGTCATCTTCCGTATTCTCGGTCAGTATTGCTTTATCTCTTGAAAGTCCTTTATATGGGCCTACATTTGACGCTACAAAGGCAGCACCCATACGTGAGTACTCTTGGTACTTAATGTTGCTTTTCCCTTCAGCGAAAAGTGTCTGACGAAGTGGAGCAACACCAATATCAAATTGCATAGTTGGGTATAGGTCAGTTACAAATTTGCGACCATAGATAACATCTATAAGATGGTATCGAGCGCGTGGTAAGTATGCTTTGATCGGTACACCAACAGAAGTAAAGTAGACGTTCTTGTACTCATGCATAATTCTACGCAGTGCCGGTACAATCCCCGTTTCTTCAAAGTCTATGTAGTGTCCAGCGCCACCGAAGTACCCGATGACAAGCTTATCACCGTTATCTGGCTTGGGGCTTTTGTAACTATCAGCTATGTAGTTAGGAATGACGTATATCTTGGCGTTTTCCTCGTTGCGAGTTCTAAAGACTTCGGCTAGGTTTTCATTCGTTGTACAGATATACTTCGACGTTCGGTTTATCCGTTGCATGATAAATGCGTGGTCATGCGTCATATTCACCCAAAATGGGTTTTCTTCTTCAATCGCAAAGGTATTATCATCATCATCGAGAATAAACTTCGTGCCATAGATTTTACTTACTGCCATCATTAGAGAATGTGCAGCAGCATCGGCATGGTATGAGCTAAAGACAATATCATATGAGCCTAAATGTTTACCTGCTGCTTCGATTTCTTCGTTGGTAAACTCTGACAGGTCTTTGTACTTCTCGATGTCTTTTATGTAAGTTTTCTGGTAGTCAATAGTCCAGTTTACATGCTTCTTAAGTTCTTCGAGTGGACGGTATAGCCGCCACATCGCAACACCACTTTCTTTGCCGTCTTCACTAAACCCAACGTTATGGATAGATAGTATTCTCATAGTTCTGTAACTAGCCCTAAGATGTCTTCTTCGTGTATCAGGATATAGTCAGTGTCGTTTAGCTGAAACTCAGTCGTGGTGTAGGGTTTGTAGATAATCGTGTCACCCTGCTTAATCCAGTCAATATCACGTCCTACAGCTTGTACGATAGCAGCAAGGGGCTTCTCGGCGGCATTCTCGGTAAGAATGAAACCACCCTTAGTAGTCTCCTTATCTTTCTCTTGTGCGAATACTTGTTTACCAGCAGGTAATATTGTCTGCATAGTTATACCTCAATCTGTTCTTCTTTAAGATAGTTCTTGATTGTATTAACAATTTTTAATTCTTGTTTTTCGTCAAGATGTTTGGACGCTTTGATAAGCTGTTCGCGCAGCCGTCGTAGTTTTCGGTCTTTGAGTTGTTTGACCAAAATCTTTTTAGTTCTGTCGGCGGTTCTGCGTATACCCTTAGATTTGTTTGGGTTTTTGATAATAAGATCGAGACGTGCGATGTCTCGAAGCCTACCCTCGTCCATTAGTTTGTGGAGAAGTTACTTTTGTAAGTATTCTTAGTTTTTATAATTGTGTCTGGTCCAGCTTCGTCTTGACCGATAAGATCACCCATGCCCTCAACTTGTGAAACATCATTCAACCCAAGTGCATCAAGTACTTCATCAACGGTAAATCGGTAGACACGAGCGAGGTCTTGAATGGAGCCTTGGCCTAGTTGGTAGTGGTTCTTAATCTTTGCTTTAGTTTCATCGTCCATATATTCTCCTTTAGTTATCTGTAACAATAACGACAGTAGCGTTAGTCGTGCCAGCTAGAGCACAATAGATGCCATTCGTCGCATTAATGCCACCACCTTTGCCGTTTGACATCTGGAAACCTTGCTGTGTTAAACCATCACCCTGAAACAGAATGGGGCCTGATGCAGCACTTGGGTTGTCGTAGATGATTACTGAACCAGCACCAGTTGCAACCTTAGTCACATTAACCTGAAATAGAAACGAGGGCTTAGGGCTGACTGAACCACTTGCCGTTAGAACTGTAGACTTTGCCATGATTTTACCTTTCTTATTGTTGCTTGGTGATTGGTAGCCCCGTAGCGTTCTGGTCACAATGACTACGCTATCTGTGGGGCTACCTCTCTAGTTATTTACTGACTAAGCAGTAATACCGACCTTCACATTGACTAACCATCCAGCGTTCAACGTCTTAGGTACATAGCTAGCAGCCCATGCAACAGTCGAGAAACGACCAGCAGGGTTGCCACTATCTATCTTGGTGTGAGGGATGATAAAGACTTGAGCAGTATCACCTTCAAGATTGATTGAACCGAAAGCCTGATCGCCGTGGAAGAATGTTGAGTAAACTTCTGTACCGGTTGAGTTTTCGTGTTTAGGGTTAGCACTTTCGAGCAAGCGAGCACCAGCAATTTTACCGACTTCACCACGATATAACTGAGATGCGCCGTTATTGTAGGTGTCAGCGTTAATCCAAGTTGTATCCTGTTGTAGGTCATAGCTAGTATCTGGTGAGAGTTTACCCATCCATGGAGCAATAGCGGTATTAAGACGCTTTGCTTTGTTGCGCTTCAAAGTACGAACAGCGAGCTGAATGTCTTTGACTTTCAAAACATCAGATGCGCTAAGGGCAGTAAGGGCAGTCTTAGCAGCTTGGAACTGTACAGTAGCACCCGTAAAGAGTTCGTTTCGTACAAGTTCGTCCAAAGTCTCACGCATGTTTTGTCCAACAACTTCGATTTTCTCAGCGTTGGTAACGTCGATACCGTTAAGGGTAAGGAAGCGTGAAATCTTGACAGTCGTACCGTATTCAGCGAGCTGAGCGGTAACGTTTGCAGCAGTAAGAGTAACCTCAGCTGGGTTTGTACCCTGTGTGAGAGCAGTCGTTACAGTTGCGAGTGGGGTGTGTCGTGTAAACTTAACGATATCACCACCGTTTTTAGGTTGGTCACGCATCTGAGCGCCTTGTTCAAAGACACTTTCGTATTCATTGCGTGCGAGGAACTTTTTCTCGTAGAAAGTTTGAGCTTCCTGCGTAAGGGTACTGGTTGTGTTAGCAGCCATATTTGTCTCCGTTTAGTACTGAACGCTTTTCAAACCGTGTTTCTCGGCGTATTCAGTAGCAGAAAGCTTTGTGTCGTCTCTATCATCAGAGACATTTTTGCCACTTCCTACTACATCTGACCTAGCGCGCATTTTCTGCTCGTTCTCCTGGGCTTTCACCTTTGCAGTCGTAGCTTCTTTGGTACGCACTCGATCTAATCGAGAGGCTTCGCGTTCAGATAGGTCTTTTAGTGATATTGGTGCGCCTGTTTTCGGGTTATAGAACCCTAAGAATGCCGGTGAGCCATCTTCTTCTTTTAGTGTTTCGTGAAAGACACCAAAGGTATCAATCGTGTCGCGCATAAAGTCTTGGAAAAGTTCAGGGTCTTCTTTGAATACAGGTAGTTCGAGTGAGGATTGGATATCACGTTTTGCATTTGAGATATTATTCTCAACCTTTTCAACGAAGCGCTCATTCTCCATAGCCTCTAGACGACTATTAATATCGTCAGGGTCTACAGTCTTCTGAAACTCTACTTGAGCATTGCGTAAGGCTTTCCGTTCTTCTCGCTCTGCAATACGACGCTGCGCCATTTCTTGATTGTGGTGCTTTCGAGCTTCCGCCGTATCTTCCTCTGCTTCTTCGGTGGCTTCCTCTGTTTTATCATCGGTTGCTACTTCGGTATCATCGGACTGCTCTTGCTTGTCAGATGCCTCTACTTCGGTTGTTTCCTCAGTAGGTAATTCTTCTACGCCGTCGATAGTAGAAAACTGTGTGTCTTCTGCTACGTCAGTTGTTTGTGTTTCGTCACTTGTGGTGACAGTTGCATCTTCTTCAGCCATTTGTATCTCTCCTCTTTTATCAGCCTTTATAAATCACGGTGGCGAGCCGGTAGGACGGAGGTGTCCTTGTAAAACCTCAGAAAGGGCTTACAACGAAACCTCAGTGAATGCTAACCTCCCATCTTTTATAGTTAGTTGCTTACCATAGGGAATACGTTTGCTTGTATGTGGGTGGCACTCACACTTGATATACGGGCCTTCTTGGTAAAAGGTATGCTCTTGAGCAGGGGGTAACTCCTTGATATCTACCTCATGGATAGTGCCATTTTCTGTTTCGGTGATGCGTTCGTTCAGTGGCATGTTATTCTCCGATTAGTTCGTCAAGTCGAGTTAAGAAGTACAGGTAACGCTTACGCGCACGTACTTCAGCTTTGGTATCAACAGCGTCATCATCTGCAACATCTGCGATACTAGCGACTGCTTCACGCTCAGTCTTAATGATTGCTTTGATACGAAGATCACTAGACTTGAGTATCTTTTCAGTCTCTATTTGTTCAGCAACCTCTGGCTGTATTTCTTCAACTGGTTCTTCAACAGGGCCACTGATGCCTGTATATACTCCGTTGTCACTCATTGGTTAGCTCCTAGCATTTGCATAATTTGTTCTGGTGGCACACCCTTTGCTTCCATATGTGCTATCTCGGCTGCTAGCTGTGGCCCAAGTTGATGGGTTTGGTCGAGTTGTTTAGCGCGTTGTGCCATAGCCATTACATCAGGCTCTTGCTGCTCATTGGGGTCTTGTATGGCTTCTGTAGGCGCTTCCATCTGCTCTTGTGGCATTTCACCCTGCATCATGGCTTGTGGAGCTTGAGGAGTGCCAGCTTGAGGCACAATCGGTTGACCAGTTGTAGGGTCAATACCTTGCATCTGCATACCCTCTTGAGGTGTCTGCTTCACAAGTATTTTGTCGAGGTCTTTCATGCCCTTTTCGCGGAGGACGGCTGCGGCATATTCACCAGTGTTAAATATGTATTCGCCCATTGGTATTTGAGGTGGCATCTGTGAAACAGTCTGTATAAAGGCTGCTTCTTGTTCTAGGGCATCAGCGTTATCACTTTCGGCTTTTTCTTTCGAGCTATTAGCGTCAACTTCAAACTCAAACTTGCCACGCATCTTGTCATATTCAACGAGAGCTTCACGGCTTGTAATGTTTCCATCTTGGTCGTGGTCTAACTCCATGCCAGCCTTATCAAGTTTGATAGCTTCTTCATCTATGATCTTAAGGATTTCGTCACCCTCCATGTTTGCCATGTGGATATTGAGCATCGTTGTCGCAAGGCGCTCGAAAGCTTGTTCGTGTCGCATCTGCAAGAAGCCATCATTTGTACCGTTAGAAGCTTGTTGCATCTTTACACCCGCGTTGGTCTTTGAGTAGTTCGGGTTGCCTGATTGTGAGCTAACTGAGCCATTCTTAGAGCCGACAAGTTCTTGCTGCTGCGTCTTGTATAGCCCGATAGACTGAGGGAATTGTGAGTAGATACTGTTTGATGGCATGAATGGCTTAATGTCTGTCTGACCCGTAAAGATGAGGTGGTCTGACTTCCACTTGATTGTGTCGAGTTTGGCGGTATCGCGTGGGCCGTGTACTTCGATAGCAGGGCGTAATCCGTACTGAGTAGCAAACATGTGTGCTTGGGTTAAGAAGTCTTGTACGTTCTGGTTCGGTCCAACTAAGTGGGCCAACCCTAAACCGTAAGGATTTTCTCTTTCAATGTCTGAATAGAGGAAAATAAGGGGCATATCACCTGTGGGGTTGCGGTTTTTGTCACGTCGTACAATGTTGTTATCACCGAGAGCAGGTGCAAATGAATAAAATGGTGCTTCACTACCGCGCTGGAAACAGTGGATGATCTTATATACCCCCGAAGTATCCAATCCTTTGTTACGCTCAGTTTCTGTCTGCTCAGTGATCTCTTTATCACCTGTTGACTGGTCTACAAGTTTCTTGAGTTGCTTTACATCCCATGGGCTAAGACTATCTCGCTTAGCTTTCTTAGCTGAGCTGTGTTCTTTCTCTGCGGCATCAATGATTGCTTTGATCGTGTACTTGTCGTAGAACTGCACGAGGTATGAACGATTAGCAGCTAGGTCAGACACCTTGCCTTTTTCGAGTATGACATTACGAATGTAGGGTAGGACGCAATCTGCACCTGAATATGCTTCAGTGGTCTTATAGAATGCATACATAGGCTGCGATCCGTACTTATTCGCACGATATGCCCAGTCCATCTGCTTGTTGAAAAACAGATCATCTTGATTAGCATGGGGGATTATCTTTTTAGCCCATAGAATGTTTGCAAGTTCAGCTACCCACGCTTCATCACGGTCAATAGAAGTGACGTTACCAGTGAATAATTGAGAGAGATATCGCTTGGGTAGTTCGCGCAGAGTAGCAGCGAGTGAACCGTCAGTTACGTTTGAGAAGCCAGCAGGTAGCTTAGCTTTTGGCTTGTTATTAGCAAGGCGTTCGATCTCATCATAGCTATTGAAGATGAGCTTCGCGTCTTTTTCGTCGTCATCGAAAGCTTCGACAACTTCTTTTTCATCTAGATAATAGGCCAACTGTTGCGTTCCTTGACGGAAAACGCTGTGGTAAACAGTGGTCTTCTTTACTTACATTATACATTATTTAGTCATTATTATCTACTATTTCAGCAACCCAATATTTCTCAGCACGTTTTACTTGGCGTTTGCGAGTGTCTACTGTGAAGTGAATACCGAAGTCACCAAGCTTACCGCCATCATAGGCCGTACGGATAGCTTCCATGCATACCGCAAGCATAGATTGGTAGTCATCATCGACTACAACAGGTTGCCTCTTCGTGGTGATAGCAACTGAATGCCCCTCATGTTCGATTGTTTCTACTGTGGTTCGACCAAATCCCATAGTGCCTCCTTTATTTTTTATATTCCAAAGTCATAACTAAAGTCTTCCATTGGTTGTTTAAATTGCTCCTCTTGTGGGCGTAAACTTTCCATTGCATACCGTCCAGCATCCATACCATGGTTATACATATCAATGGGGGTATTGATTGTTTCACCCGTCTTTTTATCTATCATCCATGCGTAATGATCTCTTTCTTCTATAAGATGCAGGCTCCTCCTAGTGATATAAATTGTTTGGTCCTTACAGTACTGAATGCCCTGATTTAATGAACCTGGCCCTTTCTGTGACGGCACAAGACTGACACCATAGTTCTTCAGCTCATCATTGCTCTTTGGCTCTGCGCTATCGGGAATAAGGAGTACATCCTCTGGTTGCATTTTGATAACATCAGCAATGTCTTTGTTACTTGCGCCTTTTCGATAGAGAACCTCATCCCATATAAAGGCGTTGTTCCACACATATACATCCACTATTGCGGTTGGGTCATTAGTATACCCATAGTCAAGCCCACGACGCTTTAATCGAGCCTCAGGGGGTATCTCATCTATGATCTGAAAGTTAGGGTATATAAGTCCTTGTACAGTCTCAGGTACATAACCTTTAATCATATTCCAGTAATGACTGGGCTTTGTTGTCTTATAGTTCTCATACTGTTCAATGCTTGCTGGTGCTATATTTTCTTCATTAGAATGATAATCGCTTATAATTGCTACGGTGTCTTTGCACTCTGGCTTAAGTTTAGGTATATAGAAACCCTTTTGCTCACTATCCTCTAGGGTGAACCATCTTTTTAATATCCAGTGATCTTTAGCTGGTGGGTTCAGCA
>Ga0302286_10001071_pt1 | contig 20784 bp, 14 predicted proteins | sample III_Fen_E2_3_FD_198765 | JGI IMG/M metagenome (GOLD analysis project Ga0302286, IMG submission 198765) | Peat permafrost microbial communities from Stordalen Mire near Abisko, Sweden - III_Fen_E2_3 | ecosystem: Environmental > Terrestrial > Soil > Wetlands > Permafrost | place: Sweden: Abisko...
TACAACCACCACGCCACATTAAAGCAATACCGCCGTAGTTAAGATCCCATTTATATTCTTTGGCAGCTTCCATCATCAGGTTATAACCTTGTGCATATGAAATAATCTTCGCACCGAATAAGGCATCTTTGAGGTCCGAAATCATTTGAACCTTATCACCTGTAAATTTAGCTTCCGGTCCGTGGATTGCTTTTGAAGCAAGGACACGCATATCTTTTTGTGCTGACAGACAACGGGCAAATACCGATTCACCGATTAATGTCAAGGGGATTCCAAAATCAAGTGCTGTGACAGCAGTCCATTTACCGGTCCCTTTTTGTCCGGCTGTGTCGAGGATTTTTTCAACTAGTGGATCACCCTTTTCGTCTTTGAAGCCTAATATATCACGGGTAATTTCAATCAGATATGAATCCAGGTCTCCCTTGTTCCAGTCTTCGAATACATCATGCATCTCGTCGGCACTTAGTCCCAACAATTCTTTCATCAGTTGATAGGCTTCACAAATAATCTGCATGTCACCATATTCAATCCCATTATGTACCATCTTAACAAAATGACCGGCACCTCCTTCGCCAACCCAATCACAACAAGGAGTGCCATCTTCTACTTTTGCTGATATTGCCTGGAAAATTTCTTTCACTGCTGGCCAGGCTGCTGGTGAACCTCCGGGCATTAGTGATGGTCCCAGTAAGGCACCTTCTTCTCCACCCGACACGCCTGTGCCAATGAACAGTAATCCTTTACTCTCAACGTATTTGGTCCGACGGATGGTGTCCGGATAATGTGAGTTTCCTCCGTCAATAATAATATCGCCGGCTTCCAGATGAGGAATAATTTGTTCTATAAAATCATCCACAGGTTTCCCGGCTTTTACAAGCATCATCACTTTACGCGGTTTTTCTAACGATGCACAAAGTTCTTCTATCGAATGTGCTCCAATGAAATTTTTACCTGCACCACGACCTGCTATAAATTCATCTACACGGGCCACTGTTCGGTTGAAAACACCAACCGTATACCCTTTGCTTTCCATGTTTAGTACGAGGTTTTCGCCCATTACGGCCAATCCTATTAAACCAATATCTGCCAGCTTTTTCATAAAAAATGAGTGTATTTAATGTTTATAATTTATGATTGATTTTTTTTTATTCTTTTATTTTAAAGCCAAGATTCCGTAGGGTTTCCAGCGTTTTATTACCTACATTCGTCGAGAGAATAGTATAGGCTGGAAATTCCCTGCGTATTGGATAATCTCCTCTTAGTTGCTCAAATTGCGCAGGTTGAGACCTAAAAAGGAAATCATCTTTCCGGATATCATAGGTCCACAGGATAGCTTTTGAAATGATCTCTTGTTCATTCAGACCCGCTCCATTCAGTTCGATCATTGGCTGTACTGGTACTTCAACCCCTTTTGGCTGCCAGTTGTTCAGTCCCAATCCAAAATAATTGCTGATTGCATGTACACTCATTTGTGTTCCGATTGCTTTTCCGTCTTTCGAATACCCTGCAATATGTGGAGTGGCCAGATCGGTCATCCCCAATAATTCAAGATCTATGTCCGGTTCATTTTCCCAACAATCGCAGACAAAGCCAGATAGTTGACCTGTTTTCAAAGCCGACTTTAAAACATTTGTTTCAACGACTTCACCCCGGCAGGAATTCAACAGGATTGGTTTTTGTTTTAATGAAGTTACGAATACTTCATTCACTAAATGGAAAGTCGCGTCTTCGCCTTTTAAATTAAGTGGAACATGCAGTGTAATGATATCAGCTTCTTCAACAATCTGTTGTAAACTTACAAATGCCGTTGAGCCTTCTGCACGTTCACGGGGAGGGTCATTCAACAAGACTTTCATTCCCAATAAATTGCAGACATTTGCCACCTTGTTTCCTACATTGCCCACTCCTACTATACCTATACACAGATCCTTCAGCTGCAGCTTTTTCCTTTTGGCCAATACCATTAGTGTAGAAGCTATGTATTGTTCTACCGATTTTGAATTGCATCCAGGTGCATTGGTCCACTTGATTCCTACTTTATCACAATAATCGGTATCAATATGGTCGTAGCCAATAGTTGCTGTGGCAATAAACTTAACACTTGAACCACTGAGCAACTGCTCATTACATATTGTTCTGGTCCGTGTAACAATTGCATCAGCATCTTTTACAATTTCCGGCGTTGTCTTCGATCCCGGCAAGTAGATTACTTCTGCCACATCTTCAAATGCACCCTGTATATACGGAATTTTATCGTCGATTATTATTTTCATAGAGTAAAATAAAGAACCCTTAACCCCTAGAGGGGAACTGGATTAGTACTTTTTTATTTGTTTTATATTAACTGGTATTCTTAAAACTAAACGAACTTAGTCCCTCGTAATTTATCCCAATTTATCGTGAGTGGTTAGGGGCACTTTCTTTCCTTACCTCCTTTAGGGGTCGGGGGTTCTTAGTATTCAAACCTATCCTTAAATGCCCACAATCCCAATGCCGGATTGGATATATAGAAAATTTCTTCTCCATCAGCCATGGTATTGAATCCATCGCGCAGGTTGGCAGCATCATACTTAGCTGTTATCTCATCAATGTCGGCATATTTAAAACCAACGCTTTCAATTTCTTTCTGAGTCAGGTTTTCAGGTCCTTTCCCGGGGCAGTAGGTGATACTGAACCTGCCTTCGGAAGAACCATGAATTAAATGGGCAGCTGCACTCAGGTTGTTCCGTAGTTCTACATTTTCATCACAGGCCTTCAATGTTGCCGGGGTACCAAAATAACCATATTTGCGAATTAGCCGGTCAATTTCCTTGTCTTCTCCGAATTCTTTCAGTGCCGGGGCCAATACAATCAATTCTCCGGCATCCTCAATAGCCATACGGGTACGATAAATGGATTTATTTCCAAGCCAGGTACTTTTAAACTCAGTAGGGTCAAGATAGACCACTACTTTTTTCAACGGCTTATCCAGCATTTCAAAATTGACCAGTAATGCCAGTTTTGCCGCTTTATCGAATACTTCAAAGTCATCGCCGATATACAAGCCTCTGGTCTTTATTTTCCCATCGGATTTATCCAATCCAACCACAGTTTGTACATACACAATTGGCAGATTGTTGGTAAAATGTTCAGATGCATAATTAAATATCCTGCGAACAGGCGTATCTGCATGTCCCATCATTCGCTCCATACCATAGGCTGCACCCACAAAATGGCTTTTATTGATTCCTTCTACTCCACCGGTTCCGACAAATATATTCTTGTTGTAATTGGCCATCCCTACCACTTCATGAGGAACCACCTGACCAATGGATAATATCAAATCAAAATTACCTTCCAGTAACAGCTTATTCACCTGGGCTGGCCAGGGGAACTCCACAGCACCTTCCGAAACTTCTTTTACAAATTCAGCAGGTACGACACCGACAGTGACCACATCATTACGCCAGTCATGCTCACGGATAAGCGAAGCAGGCAAACTTCCGAACATATGACTGATCTGATGATCCGTCATCGGTGAATGGGTTCCCAAAGCAGGTAATACATCTGTCAGGGCATCCCCGTAATACTCCCACGTAAACTCGGTTAGTTCGCCCGCACGACTTGGCAGGCGGGTATAATCCGGGGGAATGGCAAGAACCTTCTGCTTCTTTCCAATTTTACCCAATGCTTCGAACAACCCTTTTTTCAGGTCTTCAGCAGTCAGTTCCAGGTCTGTTGATCCAATTTCGTAATAAAGCATGGAATTTTGATTTATAATGTAATTACAATTTTAATCATTAGAATTGAATAAAATGTGTTCTATTGATAATTATAATATTCTTTTCTTTTAACGCTGATAAGTCTTCGACATTGTCAGGTTTGTAAGCTAAGACCTGTCAGAGTGCTTGCACCTGACAGCGTCAACCAGATCAACAAATTATTTTCGTAAACAAATAGTATTCAACAGGTTATCCATATACTACCTACTACTGACTACCTTTTCACCCGTGCATTTCCGCCCCATATACTCCAGATCATCTCTTCATCTGCTGGTTGTGCATAATCCGTCAGGAAGGTAGTAGCCAAAGCTCCAGATGCCCATCCAAACTGTGCCCATTTTTCGGAATCCCAGCCTTTCAGTATGGCATAAAGCATTCCGCCTACAAAACCATCACCTCCTCCAATACGGTCAAGTACATTGATTTTACGGGGTTCAATCACATTCCAGGTATCTCCGTCAAGCATAATAGCACCCCACAGATGTTCGTTGGTGCTGATGACCTGACGTAATGTTGTTGCATAGACCGAAGCATTCGGAAATGCTTTTTTCACACGTCCAATCATACCTTTAAATCCTTCAATCTGTGCATGAATGCCTTCTCCTCCTGCTTCAGGTCCTTCTATGCCCAGGCATAACTGGAAATCTTCTTCATTCCCGATAAGAATATCGGCAACAGATGCTATTTCAGTGAATATATCGCGTAATTCCTGATCACGGCCTTTCCAAAAGGAGGCACGGTAGTTTAAATCAAACGAGATTCGGGTGCCGTTCTTCTTGGCAAAGCGTGCCAACTGCAGGCAGAAATCACTTGTTTCAGGGGATAAAGCTCCAATCAAACCTGATAAGTGCAGGATTTGAACACCTTTCTTGGCAAAGATCCGATCTAAATCAAAATCTTTTACATTTAGGGTCCGTCCTACCTCACCGGCACGATCGTTCAAGACACGGGGTCCCCTGGAGCCAAATCCGCTATCTGCTATGTTGAATTGATGACGGTAACCCCATGGATCACCCTGAGGTACTTCAGCACCTTCGTAATCCATATGACGGCTTTTCAGGTTGCTTTTTATCATTTGAGCTATCGGACTGTCCTTCACAAAAGTAGTCAGCACCTTTACAGGCAACCCTAAATAGGAAGCTATACTGGCAACATTTGTTTCAGCACTCGATACCTCCATTTCAAATAATTTACTGCTATGAACAGGTTGTCCGTTCACCGGCGTAATGCGTACTCCCATGCTGGTAGCTACCAACAGGGAATATGCGCAATCTTTTTTTAATTCTATGCTCATGATTTATGTACTAGTTGATTGGTTAATTAGTTGATCATTTAAATTGTAAATTAAAAAAGTGTTCTCGATATCCCCATTTCCAGACCCCTTAGTTCGGCCATTCCACGGAGCATCCCAATACAGGAATATCCCGGATTTGTTTTTTTATGCAGGTCATCAATCATCTGATGCCCGTGATCAGGACGCATGGGGATATTCCGTTTATAGGTATATTCCACTACCAGCAATGCTTTCATCGCTTCGTACATATCCACATCGCCTTCCAGGTGGTTGTCTTCATAAAAATCACCTTCTGCATCCCGTTTCGTGCTGCGGAAGTGTACATAATACAACCGTTCGCCAAACTCACGCAACATGGAAGTCAAATCATTGACTGATGACACTCCAAAAGAACCCGTACATAAACAGATTCCGTTTGCCAGGCTGGGTACTGCCGCAAAGAGCTTGCGAACATCTTCGGCTGTACTTAAAATACGTGGCAATCCTAAAATCGAACGTGGTGGATCATCCGGGTGAATGGCCATGCGTACGCCAACCTGATCAGCCACTGTCGTTATTTCGTTTATAAAATAGAATAAATTATTCCGCAAATTATCTTCGGTAATACCTTCGTAAGTATCCAATGCTGCCTGAAATTGCTCCAGGGTGAAGCTCTCTTCAGCACCGGGTAATCCGGCAATGATATTTCGGGTCAGCGTTTCCTTTTCCCGGTCACTCATGCCTGCATAACGCACCTTGGCTTTCTCAATCTGGGCTGATGTATAGTCCTTTTCAGCATTCGGCCTTTTCAACAGGAATAAATCAAAAGCTACAAATGCAGCCATTTCGAAACGCAATGCTTTTGAGCCATCAGGCATTGTATAGGCCAGGTCTGTTCGTGTCCAATCCAGGATCGGCATAAAATTATAGGTCACAATAAAGATACCGCATTCAGCCAGATTACGGATCGAGTGCTTGTAATTTTCAATATACAACTTATAATTTCCACTGCGTTTCTTGATATCCTCGTGTACCGGGACACTTTCCACTACCGACCATACCAATCCGGCTTCGGCAACTATCTTTTTACGCTCTAGGATAGCCTCTACCGGCCATATCTCCCCATTTGGAATCTGATGCAAGGCCGTTACGATATCGGTTGCTCCGGCTTGGCGGATGTCAGAGAGAGACACAGGATCGTTGGGACCATACCATCTCCAGGATTGTTTACATAAATACATTTTGAAATTGTTTTTGAAGTGAGCAAGCATCCCTCCCCATACCAAAAAGGAGAGTGCCAGACTGACTCTAGTTAAGTAAATAGTAATCTTTTTTAACCCCTAACCCCTAAAGGGGAATTAAATTGTTTTGTATCCCAATATAGTAAACTAAAATAGAATTTACTATTCCAGTCCACCCTTAGGGGTTAGGGGGTTTTTCTTTTATATACAGAATGCATCAAACCCACCATCAATCACGGTCAGTGTGCCGGTGACGAATTTAGAAGCATCACTGGCTAACCAATGTAAAGTGCCAAGTAATTCTTCCGGCTCACCAAAACGGCCAAATGGCGTATGGGCCAGGATCGTATTTCCACGGGCAGTAAAAGTACCGTCAGGATTGGTCAACAAGGTACGGTTTTGTTCTGAGATAAAAAATCCCGGAGCCATTGCATTTACGCGCAACCCTTCCCCATATTTTGTGGCCAGTTCAATGGCGAGGTATTTTGTAAAGTTAGTCACAGCTGCTTTGGCTGCACCATATCCCACTACCCGTGTTAATGGGCGTAAAGCCGATTCGGAGGAGATATTAATGATATTTCCTTGTTTCTGTTCTGTCATTACTTTTGCAAACACCATGGTTGGAATCACTGTTCCAAACAGGTTCAGGTCAACTACCGTGCGAAAAGCTTCTACATCCAAATCGAAAATAGTTTTATCCGGTCCTATGGTTGCACCCGGCATATTTCCCCCGGCACCATTGATCAGGATATCAATCCGTTTGTATTTGGCCAGGATATCCCTGGCATTTTGTTCCAGTATTTCTTTGTTGTTGACATCCGATTTCAAAAACAGGGCTTCATACCCTTTTGAAACAATGCCATCCACTACTTTTTTTCCATGCTCCGCATTCCGGGCCAGTATCACTACTTTTGCACCCTGTTCAGCCAGATACTCTGCCATGCAGCTTCCTAAAACACCGGTTCCCCCGGTGATGATCACTACTTTGTTTTTAAGATCAAATAAGTTTTTCATGTGTTTTTTTTTAATACGAATTATGAAAATAAATAGTGTACTATTATTTTAAATAAAGCTTAATCAACCCTCAACTCTATCGCCCTCTCAAATACTCTTTTTCTGTTTCTTTCTCCTTTAGGAGAAAGTCCCCGAAGGGGGATAGAGGTCTGGAGATGGCAGAGGGAGAGGTCTGATTTGAAGAAGAATAAAACAAAAAAAATATATTATTCCAACTACTTAGTATCCTATTATTTAAACAAATCTCCTTCAACCTTTAGCTCTATCGCCCTCTCCTTTGGAGAGGGCTGGGCTGAGGTCTGAGAGGTCATTTTTAAATTGAAAAATACAAGATATCCGTTCCGAATACTTTAGCGATTCTTCCTACAAATTAAACAATCGTTTCAAATGACGTTCGTAGATGTTTTCTTCCACGCAATTGCCAATAACATCCGAGTATTTTTCCAACAGGTGGGTATAATTGTCACCCATTTCGGCAGCAACTTTGTATGCCACATGTACTAACTGGCGGAAATTGGGATTATAATCAGGGTGTCCGGGAATATGACGTAGGGTGTTGGCGTATTTTTCACTGGTCCAGGTATTCACCTCTTCTACGGTAGGCAGTTTTGAATCATCAATATCAATCACATCAGCATAAGGAGCGCATAATTCATCTTTACGTCCCAACGAATGGGCATAAATATATTTAGCCGCTACGAGTCCTTCCCCACCGGCTACGGCTAATCCGATCACTTCTTCCAGCCAGGTGGTGCCGGCAGTCTTTAGATGCAGCCCTTTGTTATATTTCTTGATCACATGCGCCATGACCGGATAGATGGAGAATTTATCACTTCCTGAATGGATGCTTAATTTTAATTCTTCGGGCAGGCCGAATTCTTTTATGGCATAATCAATTACCAGCACATCTTCTTCAAATTCTTTTGCAAACTGATCAACATTGCCTGTATAATCCACTCCTTTATTGAAACGTCCCGTAAACTTAGGTGCAATTGTCTGGGCTGGGACCCCTTTATCAGCCAGCATCTTCAGGATAAACAACAATACAACCGGAGTTTGAGGCTTTTCAACTTCATCCATCGAGACTTCCGTTATAAAATTGCCAGCTCCTTTGGCTGCTTTCAAATACTTGTAGATTTCAGAGGCTTGTTCGGTGGCTGCCAAAAAGTCGGCAGCAATCTGTTTCAGCAAATCTACGGTTACTACTATCGGTTGATCAAAACCGGGTATTTCTAATTTCCCGATATATTTATCGCAGGAAGCCACAAATGCGGTAATATCTTCTGCTTTACTTTCTTTTCCTATAAACGAGGCCACATCAAGGGTAAAGAAATCGGCGGTTTCTACAAAAGGAGCCACATTCCCTAAATTAATATGATCGGCATCTACAAAGTATTTACCTTTGAATTCAAGTGCTTTTACAGCTGCATCAGCTTCTTTACGCACATCTGTCGGAACTGAATGAACATACACATGTTCACGGTTCGACTTATTCCAAACCGGACTAATGTCCAAACCTGATTGATTCGCTTTCATGATAGCCCGTAACTGGGCAACTCCCTGATGCGAAAAACGGTCACCTGTACCAATACTAAATTTTCCTAATTTCATAATAAATAAAATTTAATGGTTTAATAGATTGTAAGTTGGTTATTTGTTGATTCGTTGATTCTTTAATTCTTTGATTGTTTAATTTATTGATTAGTTTATTTGTTAAATTATTGATTTATTGTTTGTTATATCAAATATAAAACAGCAGGCAATCAATTCAAATTGTAAATGTCTAACTGTCTAAATTGTAAATTGCAAATAGTCTTCAATATTCTCTTTCAATAAGATATCAATCGGAACATAATTTATTTTTTTGATTTCCTGCCTGAATATTAACTCCTTGCACATATCTCTCACGGTATAATAGGCTTGTTTGTCAGGTCGTTGTGCAATCAGGTAATTAATCACTCCCTGTTGCAGGTATGTAACATTTTGCTGCAACAAATCGTATCCGATTAAACGTATATTAGTATGATTTAACGCTTCCAGATGCATCGCCAGCCGGTATACTTTTGAATTAAACGTAATAGCACCCTTTATATTCGTGTGAGTTGAAAATACTTGGCGCAATATCTCCCTGTTGGCTTCCTCATCTTCATTATGGAATTCAACAGGTATAATTTCCAGATGATCACTCAGGTTATGATCCTGTATGTATTGTACAAAGCCCTTGTGGCGTATCACGGTCTGGTTCGACACCGATCCTTTCCGTTGCGTGCGTCCTACAATGATTTGGGTCCCTTCACTCATGGAGCTTAACAACAGCTTTGCCGCTATGTATCCGCTTTTAAATGAATTCTGACCGTAATACGTTACAAAATCAGCTTCTTCAATCAGTGAATCTATAAACGAAAACGGAATATGGCGTTTACTCAATTCCCGGGTAAAAGTCAGGGTTTCTTCCCTGAAAATCGGGGCTATAAATACTGCATCCGGCTCATTCAACAGGATCGTGTTCCCGGCATCTATATAGGACCCGGAATCATATTGATTAAAATACTGCTTCTCAATCTGCACATTGTGATGCAGGAAATCAACGGAAGCACTGTCAAAACCCTTCTCTATTTCTTCCCAGTAATTCCCCGGTTGATGTGCCGGAAACAGGCACACAAAGCGGTATTGTTTCTTGGAAGCCAGTGAACGGGCAAATAAATTGGGTGAATAATTCATTTCCTCCAAGACTTTGGTCACAGCCTCCCGGCTTTTGGCCGAGACATCCCCCCGGTTGTGTAAGACCCTGTCCACGGTTCCTTCCGAAACTCCTGCCAGGAGGGCGATATCTTTGATTCGTATCTTGTGGTTTAATTCTTGCATATTGGTAGTAAAGCATCTTCCCGTGTTCGTACACAGAATTATTTTATCACAAAAATACAACTTATTTTGAATAAACAAAATAATATTTGCTTTCGTGTGCGGACACGGGAGCACCTGATCAGCAGAACAAACAGGATATACTTCTTATTCACTGATATTTAACCAGAATACTTAGACATTCTTACGACAGGATTTATTGATAATTATTTTTGAAATATATTTTTTCTGTAAACTGCATGACTCTTAAGGGTATTGTGAAAAGAAAAAGTCCCGGAAGGCAATGCTTTAATAACAATCGAAAGTTCTGAATCCAGAGACTGGCATTTAGTAAAAACAAACCCTGCTTTCGGGATACAGGAATAGGACTTATACAGGTCAGTATCATAGATTAGCACTGTCCTTTTCTTTCTAAAAAGACAGTGCCTGTATGGTAAAATGGAGTATTTTAAATTTTAACGGATTAAAAGAGGCTCAACAGGCTCCAATATTGGAATAATTTCCATCATTGGCTGTCAAATATTTTTTTATAGTAGGGTTCTGCAAGCGAAATGAAATCTGAAATAGCGTTAATAATATAGTCCCAAAAGCCCAATTAGCATTAATATTTGCACATTTATGTTATGCACCCATACATTTTCATCCACCAGGTACTCCTATTGGCAGGACCAGGAAAAGAATGTTTTTTTTTATTTTGTAGTAAAACTTCCATTTCCAGGCCATTTTATTCTTCAAATAAAATCATTCCGCTCTCTCCGATTGAAGTTTTAATTTTTTACTCCTCAGTTTATCCCGGCAATTACTTATTCCCGGCGAATCATGTTCTTTTATTTTCAATCCGGGCACTCTTCCTAAAATTTTAATCAGGTTGTATCAACTGAAAAGATTGCTACAATCTCCGGATTAATTCCATCAGGATTGGCATATATTTCAATGTATCGGATTGATTATATTTGCATTGGCAATACAAACAACTATAACAATCAATTTCTTTTATTACTAACTTTAAAAAAGAATATCATTCTTAAAACTGTATAACGAATTCCCTATCTGACGACTCTTCCAGTTCTCTTTTCGTGCTATCTGTTGATTTCAATCCCCTTGATTTAAATTCTTTCAAAATAATTACGAAGATGAATACCCCTCAAATTATAATAATGGATAACAACCTGTTGTTTCGTCAAAGTCTGAAACTCCTGCTGACTGTCGAGCACATTGCCACTGTCATAGGTGAAGCTTCAAATGGTGCTGAGTTTATGGATATCCTGACTAAAAACAAACCCGATCTGGTTTTAATCAGCATTCCTCTGGATACAAAGACTACCACGGAACTCATGCAACAGGCACTTCAATATATGCCCGATTTAAAGATTATCGCTGTTTCTATGTTTGAAAATAAAGAATTTCGCACAGGGATGATCGAGCTGGGTGTGAAGGGATTCCTTCAAAAATCAGGCAATCTAAATGATTTTGCCAGAGCGTTTTCTCAAGTCATGAAGGGCGAAAATTATTATTCTGCTAAAAGATATTCTGCCAACTAAAATCCATTTCCTTTTTTTAAGGCTCCCTCCCGATTGTAGTCACTGTAAAAACATCATTTTTTATCGTCACTTACAATTAACACGAAACCGGCTGGACTTTCTTTCGAAATCCAGCCGGTATTGTGTCTTTAATTATTCCAGAAATTTAGGAACAATAATTTTCGCACATTATATCCTCTTATTGAATTACACATATTATTTACTATCCAATTCATTTATAATTAATTGGGTGAATAGTTGTGTTTAAAACCCTTATTATTTCCTTTTCCACCCTCAGTAGAAAATTTAACTCTCTGAACCTACCCTCATTCCCTCATTTAGATTGTAATGAGCAGATGATTTGCTAATCCAATTGAATTAGAATCAATTGAATAATTATCAGAGTTTAAAACCCTTATTATTTTCTTTTTCACCCTCAGTAGAAAGTTAAATCTTATGAACCATGCCCTCATTCCCTCATTTTAAATGGTTGTATTGTTTGTTGGTAGAACGTCAAAAATTCATTATAGTCCTCAGCGAATGTTTGTTTATGATGATGTTCTTTTTGTCCTAAAATATAATCACACACTTTTTTTACATCTCCTTTAGATACAGAAAATGCCGAGCATGTGTTTTGCCAATCAAAATGGCCTATACATAACTTATTTTCATTAATAAAATAGCTTGAAGCATGTCCGATTAATTCAGCTATTCTTTCTTCATCCATTGATGGATCACGTGAAATTAAAAAATGTACGTGTTCAGCATTAGCATAAATAGCATACATCTTGCAACCATGATGATTAACAATTCCGGTTATATACTTCTCAATTCGTTGCCTATTATCTTCTAGAATTAAAGGCAATCTATGTATCGTTGTTAATACAAAATGGGTGTACAGGTTATTATATTCTACTTTCATAAAATAAGGGAATTAGGGTTAGTGTTATAGTTTGTTAAGTTTCTACTTAGGGTGAAAATAAAATAAGGTTTTTTAATTCCTGCATTTATTATATTTCTGTTACATTTACATGATGCATGTTTCCTCTTTTTTATCAACACGAATTTGATTTATAACTAATTATAATTATCTAAAAAAAACATATCAGTTCTAATTCAGTATACTCGTTCATTGATTCTAAAACCGTTCATTCTCCGTTTTCACCTTTCATTAAAAGTTAGAATTATACAACACAACGAATATTCAGTTATAGTATTATACAAATTATTTTCTGATCCAATTGAATTAGAATCAATTGAATGATTATCAGTATTTAAAACCCTTATTATTTCCTTTTTCACCCTCAGTAGAAAGTTAAACCCTAGGAACCATACCCTCATTCCCTCATTTCGATTGTAGTGAGCAGATGATTTGTTAATCCAATTGAATTAGAATCAATTGAATGATTATCTGTGTTTAAAACCCTTATTTTCCCCTTTTTCACCCTCAGTAGAAAGTTAAACCCTAGGAACCATACCCTTATTCTCTAATTGAAAATGAAAACTTTTTTCAATCTTGGTGAATAGTTTCATTCAATACTTAAAAAAGTTATCATACCCTACCCCCAGGTCAAACCTTCCATTCGATACTGCTATCGGCTCACCTGCATTCAGGGCTTTAAAATTAAAAGTCCCCGACACTATCGACTCGGTAAGTTCCCGATCGACATACAGCTTCTGAACCCTCTTAAAGTAGAGCTTTCCTTCGGTCACAGTGAGTTTCTTCGGGCTATACCCATCAGTGAGCGTAACGATACAGGCTTTACCGGTGAGGTTGATAGTCGAATCATTCAGGGTTATCAGATCCGGATAATCGGCAGGCGAATACCCCACTACCGAAAACTTCAGGATAAGGGTATTATAATCCGACCGTCCTTTCAATATCAGGTGAAACGTATCTTTGTTGACAATGATCTTCCCGGGCAGGTCGCTTTCGGTAGATGCAAACACTTTACGGTCGATATAAGCCCCAAAGGTATTGTAACCCCACTCCGAATACTCGGGCAACCCCGGGTAATTGACATCCTCGATAAACACGGATTTCTGCAATTGAAAATCCTCTGAGCACCCGCTAAGCAGGATGATCGCAATAAAAAATGAAAACAGGCTGTATTTTTTCATGTTGTTTACGTGTTAGGACGTTGATTTTTTAGTATTTAGTATCGTATACTTTATCTTTTATAATCCCGGTCTTGCTCACCATCAGTTGAACAGAGAGTTTAAAACCACTGTACATCTGAGGTACTACCAGGGATGAATTGTTTTTTGTCAGGAAAGTTGAAGGCAGCAACAGCTCAAAATTATAGTTCGTTTTATTTTTCTTTCCCAGCCGGATCCCTACCGAAGAATAAAAGGTTGAATAAAGGACATTGGGCTTTATCCCCACGTGGTCGAAGATATCCTGCTGATAGGTTTCCATGCCCGGATTTAAGAACACAATATCCCGGTGGTTGTTGAACCTGAAATTCATCTCCACCCCTGCCTTGAAATAAAAACCCATCTGTTCGTACTGGAATGGCAAGAAGGTCACTTCCAGCGGTATCCCCAGGTAGTCATTATCTTCCCAGAGCTCTTTCACCTTATAGTACTCCGTATTGGCTGTGGATCCCGGGTCTTTTAAAAAGAAATGGCTGCTCCCGGATGATGAACCCTTGCTGATGGTGCTGTTCATCCGCGTATACCGCAACCCGGAACTGACAGCAAACAGGCCCTTCAGGAATGAAATCTCAGGTTTAATGCCTATCACCGCCATCGTCATTTCCGTGCTTAGGCTATTGTCATTCCCGTACCCGTAGTTATAATTCCCCACATCCTGCCTCAGGTTCCAGGATGAATTCACATCTCCCGTCACAAACCCCGATCCGACTTCAAAGCCCACTGTGAACTTTACCGGCTCCTGTGACCACACAGAGCAGAAGCCCATATACAGCGCCCAACATAAAATGATTCCTTTTTTGTTCATATTCCTCAGGTTTAATGGATTGTTTTACGCGTATCAATTTTGGTAAATTGAATTCAACAAAAATACAATTTTATTTTATTTTATGGAATTTCGAACTAAAATATATCTGCAACTCTCTCAATGCAATTCATTCCCCTCGTAGTTATCTGTATTGATATTCGATCCCTGTTCGTAGGGCCCCGGGGATAAGCCCCTTTGGTTTTAAATAACACTCTAACGCACTTTACTTCCATTTTAGGTATAAATGGGTATCGGAAAGACTTTAATAAGGGTTGAGATAGGGTTGAGATAGGTTTACCTATATGAACCCTATCTCAACCCTATACCAACCCTATCTCAACCCTATCTCTACCCCCTCTATAATAAGACTGGATTACAGAGAAGAACCGATTACATGCCAGCGACTTATCAACGCATAAATACTAATCGTTAGTCACACCAGGAAACAGGGCAATCGTAACAGGATTTCTTCAAATGAGTGGCAGTGACAAGGTGATCAGGCACACCAAGGTGGCGAGATGAGCGGTCAGAGTTTGAAGAGTTTGAAGAGTTTGAAAGGTTTGAAAGGTTTGAAAGGTTTGAAGAGTTTCGTGTTTTGCCATATAAACGGGTGAAGAGGAAGATTTAGCTCTTATCAGACGTAGTTATTTGAATGCTACGAAAAACAGGCGAACACGGATTTTAAAAAACCCGGAAGAAAGTCCTTTTTCAAGGTGTGCAAGTCAGGAAGCATTAAAACCTGAATGGTCGGGTGAATGGTCCAGGGAGCTGTCAAAGAAAGACAGAGTTATCTATTCTATTGAAGGTAATATTATTAAAATTCACTCATTAAGAATAGGTATTTGAAGGGTGCTAAGGAGACATGCATTGGAAGCCGGCTCTGAGACCCAATCCATTCACTGCATAGTTGGACACTCCACTATCAAACAGCAGGGATTATACCCTATACTCCCCAAGCGGATCAGGCAAATATAAAGCCCGTAAGATAAATTGAAAATTAATTAAATAGCATATCGTTTATATAAAAAAATGTTTTTATCTTTGACGCTTAAATTTATTTAACTATAAAGATTATATCGTCAATAATACTCTTTATTAGAACAGAGATTACAAAGTCCAGTAACAGAGCGGAGCTTTTATACTTAAAATGAGCATATCCGGGAGGACGGATTATGTGCCAGTTTAGATAAAAAAAGACAGAAAATGAGTAACTAATTCAACCAGAACGAACCTGTTAAAACATGAGTAAAACAAGAGTATTTCCGAATTTTTGGCAAGCATTATTCTATAATTATCTTTTACCCCTAATCATTGGTATTGTAATTGGAATCACCGTAGTATTTGCCTTTAAAGTTACAATTCCGTTTAAAGAAATACAAATACTCACGAAGCATTTCGGGCATATATTCACGATTCCATTTATAGTGTTTTTTTTATGGAAGAGTAAAATTAAAATTAGTTGGTCAGAATTTACTACCCTTAATATCAAGAAGCTACTCCTCATCATACCGTTAACTGTCGGAGTTGAGTTCTTGTTTTTTTGTACGATAAATCTGCTTAATTTGCATTTTAATCATCATTTTCAAACGTTATCAAGTAACATAGATTCTTACCTCTCTGTTATTCATGCTCTTATTGCTGCACCAATAATTGAAGAAGTATTATATAGACGCATATTCTTACATCAGTTTCTGAAACAATATCCATCGTGGTTAGCAATAGTGTTATCAACGGTAGTATTTGTCATTCCACATATTCCAGTAATGCTAAATCCTGATTTATTTATTCCTTTCTTTATTACCGGGGCATTTTTGGGATTGGTATATTATAAAACGCAATCAGTATTATTGTGTATGATTAGTCATTTTATTATGAATGCGATTACTTATTTGCCTATTGACCATTTGTTTAAATAATAGAATTGTTCATCAAAATGACTGCTGAACGTGTAATTTTGAGATTGGACTTTAAAGAAAGGAAAATGTATTTACAAGTGTGTTGCATTCCGGTTGGAATGTGCGGTTTACGAGTGGACGAATCGAAAATATAGTTTGGTGTGCAGATTTAAAAACATTAGGAACAAAAAAACTGTTATAAGCTACAAGACAAACAGAAAAACAGCAACTTATCATTCAATAAAACAGTACAATACGTGATTTTCACTAATATTCAGACAATCCAATGAGCATATATGTTTAATCATTTAATTCTATTTATTTATGAAACAGATAAGATTAATCTATTTATTAATTGTTATGTGCTTCGGGTGTACAAACAATTTTAATTTAGAAAACCCGAATGTAAAGCAATTTGTTTTGCAACTGAAAAATGGAACGTACAACAATTACTCTGTGGGAGAAGATGGCGAAAAACTTTGGACTATTTTTCCAAAGTTCACGTTAAAAGATATTCCATTATTAATTGAATTGGCTAAAGATACAACATTGGTAAATCCGTGTGGCCATTTTCCTGTCAATCCATTATCCTCAATCCCACCATTCCGAACAGTTGAAAATGGAAAAGGGATAATGCTTGGAGAGTATCTATTGTGGAGTGTTGAAATCATTATCAATAATGGAGAATTTCCTTCTTTGACTCCATTACTTAGAAAAGAAAATGATTCTCAACATATAGGATTTTCAGGAAAAGAAATATTAGCTGTTAGAGAAAAATATCTAAACTGGTGGAATGTTTACGGAAAAAACGGAGATATTAGTGTATCACCGTTAAGTGGAACAAATTATTGGTGGAGATAATAATTTATACAACCGAAACTATTTATGTCAAACACGAAAACAAGGGTTATGAGTAATCAGTAATAGATATTGATATGTTTATTAAATATCTAGTATGATTGTACTTGCAACTCTTTTATTTCTGACCCCCCAATCCGTCAGCTGACGGAGGAGTAAGAGTGCATCTTCAGAAGATATTTGGTATAAGCAATTATTAAAATACAGGACCTTTAATCCCCTTTTGGAGGTTGGAGGTCAAGTTCAATATATATCATTAAATACTTTGAATTGCTTAATTGTTTTGAATTAGAGAATTAGTAGTTGGGACGATATAATGTCTTGTTTATTCTTCTTCAAATCAGACCTCACCACACTTCGATTCCCCTTCGGGAACTTTCTCCTAAAGGAGAATGAGAAAGGAGCTTTTGAGAGGGAGATAGAGCTTCGGGTTGAATAAGTCCTGTTTTAAAAATAACAGGACACTATTTATTTTTCATTACTTAGGGCTTCGTGTGGTCGGAACAACCCGGTACAAAAGGAAGAGGTTACTTTCCAATAAATAACCACCAGAATTTATTCTAAATGACTACTTTTGCAGATTAATCCAATTTAGAAACCAACATTCGGTCGAGTCTTGTACTTTAGAGTATGGATTCAACATGCAGCAAATTAGAAATTATAAAAATGAAAAGAATTATTCCCTTGCTTTCTATCGTTATCTGCCTTTCTGCGATTCCTGCACCGGCTCAAAAGAAGGCCTTTGCCATTGAAGATTTTTATAAAATACAGAATGTAGGTGCGCCGGTTGTTTCGCCGGATGGAAAGCACATAGCCTATACCCTTACAAGTTACGATTTGCCGAACGGAAAATCCATGACTGATATTTACATCATGGAGGCGGATGGAAAAAACAATAGCCGAATTACGGAGAATGGCAAAGGTAACAATAGCCCAATCTGGATGGCCGATGGTAAAAGCCTTTTTTTCGAGTCTACCCTTTCAGGAACTCCACAGGTTTATCGGTATGCCTTCGGGGATAAAAAAGCCACTCAGATTACTGATTTCTCCATGGGGGTATCCGGCCCGGTACTTTCACCGGATAATAAACTGATCGCTTTTTCGGCAGAGGTTTACCCGGAATGTGGTGCCGACAGCAAGCGGAATGCTGAATTCGATTCACTGGCAACGAAAGGGCCGGTACAGGCGTATGTAGCCGATCATCTGTTGTTCCGTCACTGGACGGATTATGCTGCCGGGAAATGCTCGCATATCATCCTTTTTAATACTGAAACAAAAACATACAGTGATCAGACGCCGGGTGAATTTGTGTCACCGGTATTTATGCTTGGCGGAGGAGTGGGATATAACTTTTCGCCTGACAGCAAAGAACTTTGTTATGTCTCCAATCATTCCGAACATCCGGAAGCCTCCACGAATGCAGATCTCTTTCTGGTTCCGGTAAGCGGTGGTGAAGCGGTAAATATAACCAAAGACAACCCTGCCTGGGACGGCTGGCCTGTTTACTCACCGGATGGGAAATACATTGCCTACCGCAAACAACTTATTCCCGGATATGAATCGGATAAATTCAATATTGCCTTGTATAACAGGCAAACCCGCGAGTCCAACATACTGACTGATAATTTTGATAATTGGGCCGATGACTTTAAATGGAATGAGGATTCGAAATCAATATATTTCATCGGTGAAGTGACCGGAAATCAGCCTGTTTTCAGCCTGGATATTCATACTAAAGCCATCAAGGCTGTTAGTGGTGATAAAGCGATTTTCAGTTTCGATACTGACAGAAAAGGCTATATGTATTACACTGCAAATTCGGTTGGGAAACCATCTGAAATGTATCGCATGAAATTGGCAGACAAGAAAGTCACCCCACTGACAAGTTTCAATCAGGACCTCGAAAACACAGTTGATATTCGCCCGGCTGATACTATGTGGGTTGCCGGTGCAGATGGAAAAAAGGTAGAAGTCTTTATTGTCAAGCCACACAATTTCGATCCGAATAAAAAATATCCCCTTATCATGAATGTACATGGAGGTCCTCAAAGCCAGTGGATGAACTCATTCCGCGGCGACTGGCAGGTTTACCCCGGGGCAGGATATGTGCTGGCTTATCCCAATCCACATGGCTCCACCGGGTACGGTCAGGCCTATACGCGGGAGATTTCGGGAGACTGGGGTGGCAAACCCTTCGAGGATTTGATGAAAGTAACAGATGCCCTATCGAAACTTTCCTACGTAGATTCAACACGAATGGGTGCCATGGGCTGGTCGTACGGCGGATACATGATGAACTGGTTTCAGGCTAAAACGAAACGTTTCAAATGCCTGGCTTCGATGATGGGGCTTTATGACTTACGCTCGATGTGGGGTGTTACCGAAGAACTCTGGTTCCCTAATTTTGATTTACAGGGTCAACCCTGGAACTCGGATTTATACAAGAAATTTTCGCCATCGGAATATGTAAAGGATTTTGCCACTCCAACGTTGATTATTACCGGACAACTTGACTTCCGAGTTTCCTATACCCAGAGTGTCCAGTATTTTACAACATTGCAAACACTCGGTATCCCATCACGCCTGATCATCCTGAAGAATGACGGACACTGGCCGAATACCGTAAAATCAATGCCTTTGTACTACGATGCCCATCTCGATTGGTTCCATAAATACCTAGGCGGGGAACCGGCACCTTATGATGTAGAAAAAATGGTAAAGAATCAGGCATTTAAATAATTCATAATTAAGAATTCATAATTAAATTGAAACTGCTAAGATCTGAAATGATCGTAGCCATTCGTTTTATTGCAAACTTATCATGGCAAGAAATAGTAAGTAACTAGAACAACATCATATCTTATTCTTTTCTTCTTTAAATCTTTGCCCACCTGCCCTCGTATAGGAAAATAATCATCAAGATAAGTAACAAATGAATTTATAAACAACCGGTTTTTGGTCAGAAAGGTGATATACTCGATTTAACAGATGGCGAATCGAGTAATGAAATTTAAATTTTAAAATAAACTCAACTTGTCCATTAGAGCCACAATTGCCATTTTGAACATTATTGACACATAATAATATAGTCTTAAGTAACAGAAACCAAATAATGTCGTATTATTTAAATTCAAATACGAGAATAAGGGTTAGATCTTTTTGCTTAATACTTCTCTTATGTAACTATACTATAACACACACGAAATAAACGTTTTAAAAAGTTGATTTTATTGGGGCTTTTTGCAGTCTCTTGAGGGACTACTAAGGGTTCAAAAAAAAAAATATGGTACATTCCGGTTTATCGGAAAGGTTTTTAATTTAAATCCCTTATATATTGAGCTAAATCCTCCGTTTAAAAACGATCTACCCCATATCAAAATCCTTATTCCCTTTATTAG
>Ga0302286_10001072_pt1 | contig 20779 bp, 16 predicted proteins | sample III_Fen_E2_3_FD_198765 | JGI IMG/M metagenome (GOLD analysis project Ga0302286, IMG submission 198765) | Peat permafrost microbial communities from Stordalen Mire near Abisko, Sweden - III_Fen_E2_3 | ecosystem: Environmental > Terrestrial > Soil > Wetlands > Permafrost | place: Sweden: Abisko...
TACAATGACATTCGTTTCAATCCAACCTGTACCTGATAATTGGTACCTTCAGTTTGACTTCTCAGGGTCTATCACCGTTGTCAACAACGATTAATTCATGCTAGTCTAAACTGGACTAGTCGCATTAGATAGTAGAGGACTTTTATACACCTTCAGTGGATCCACTTTCATTATCTACAACATCCAAGGTCTTCCATTAGGATCAAGCATGACTGTAACTCTCTCCTTAACCATGCCATAAGCTGCCTCTTGTGTAGCTCAAGTCACCATTAGCACAGAGTACGTTGTAGGTTCCAGTAATTTCCGTGTCAACAAAGCCATCTAAACGCACGCTGACTCTCCATTTACCCTCACACCAAAGGCAATGACAAAATTCAAAATCATGAACCCTATCATCCAAACTATGGACCCACCCGAGGGCTATGTTGGACCATTTGATTTCGTGTTTGTTCCAAGCTACACTGTGTATGTAGGTGGGACATTAACAATGTACTGGCAGAGAAAATCTGCCTCTGCACCTGGATTCGATTTCCTGTATAACTCTTAGTTCCCTACATAAGTCGTCACAATCGTCTGCACAATCAATAAATATGTTCATCCTTGCACATCCTCAGTTGGAAGCACAGTATATTTAACTGTCACGATGTCACCAAACATAGCCTTATACGGTGGAACATAATATGCCATAACAATCACGACTGACACAGCTAAGAACTTCGATGGGATAGTCTTCCCAGCTGTCAGCAATTACTACCAATTCCGTTTAGCGTCTAGCTACCCCGCAACATACAACACATACATTTTCATTCGTCCGATCGACTTCACAGGAGTGACTCTAACCTTCGCGCATTCCACTGCTTCCTAACCCAATATCATGGAATTAGAGTTCATACCCAGCAGAACCGTCAGCAGTTACAGCACAGGAGGAAGAATATAATTTTTTCTCCCTGTCTACTAAGATTCCAGAGCTGTTTATGATCTTAATCTTGGATTAGGATCGAAAGATCCTGGATGCTGGTTCTACCCCTCCATAACGCTCGAAGCACCTGCGACAAGACTAAAGTGCGTGCTGACATCGGGAGGTGATGGAGTAGCTGGATATTAAGATCGACATTATGCTGTTATTGACCTGATAAATTTCAATTCTTTTATCGCTGGAAATACATATAAATTCATGATTGGTGGTGTCGTAAATCCAGTTGTATCCGTCACATAATTCAGACTAACCCTCATGACTTGGTAGATAACACCCGCAACAAACGCAGTGACTTACTTGAACTCTCAAATTATCTTCGTAATGCTGATACAAACAGCATATGTCACAAACGTTCCAGTCAACTAGGTTACAATCCCAGGTCACGTGCAGGATACAGCTTAATATGATCTAGGCCACTCAATTCAATACGCCTCTGCAGCTATCACGCCAACAGACTATTACATCACTGACTGGACACTCACTCCTTAATTATTTGGTTAGGTACGAAATTCTGTAGGGTTCAATGTCGGTAACATGGATTCATGCAATCTAAGTATTTACTCGTAATGCATTCTCATGGAAGAAGTCAAATGGATTATCTGGAGACTTGTAGCTACATTGCCAGCAGGTTCAAGTGTGTCTGCACCTATTCCTTTTTATAGCAATACTCTACCAACGATGATCCAGCGAACTGTGACGTAATTTCACTCCCATGTGATTATCTCTGGGAAATATGTCGCTTATGTGACAGAGAATATCGCGCTAACAGTTTGGAATGCTATGAGATAGACATCCACAGCGGCGAGTATGTCCTTAGTCCGAACGGCGTAGTACTATTAGAAAAATCGCAAGAAAACGGAAATTATGATTTAATTCACAACAACTCTTGATTTATATGCTACCGGATCCATTGAAATCATCTTCAAAGCGGGGTATGTACCTTACAACCACTGTCGATCAGCTGTGCCTTCAGGTAGTTAGCTTTACAGTGTTGCTGGAAATTACATCGGAGAAATCGGATGTTAAGTTCAAAGCAATTCCTGGTACATCACTGGGTTTAAACTTCTCCCAAGAAATTCCGTTGTGATGATCTTAGGACATATGGACCTCCCAGCAACAGCCTCGACGTTTGACATCTACACGTACGGCTCAAGGGACATGACTTCGATAAACGCGAATGGGCAGACTATCGAATTTATTACAGGTGTTACAGGAGTCGCTTCAGTCGTAAATGATAACAGTTTCTTGTTCAACAAGTTTCTGTTTTTCCAGCAATCCGAGCCGCTACGACCTGGTCACGTAGGACAGTTTCGGATGCTCTTAAAACAAGCATACAGCTACACAGCTACATTTTACTTAATGTTCAATCGCTGCTAGCTCATCTCCGCCACTTGCAATGCAGCAGATGGCTTCTAACCACTACCTGCAGGATCAAGAATGCTAGCATACTTTATCAAAGTCTCCGATGGATCCATTGCCCCACTATCATTAATAAGTATTGATACCTAGTCAAACTACATCAACTACGCTTTCAGTCTGGGAGTAGCTCTAGCTGCGAACGTAGATTATATTTTGGTGGCTACTACTCAATCCCTTGACAGTACCATTCCAGAAGGAATTCTTTTTCCCTTATCAGAAGGATTGTACGGAATCACCATGTGGAGCACCACACAGCAAGTAAAATAGCAAATTACATTGCAAAACAATCACAAGAATAAAATACACATTTTTTAATTATTTTAATTCTATTTTTTTGTGTTCTTCATTTACATTAGCTCCTGCACACATAATACATTGAAGTTTACGGTGCACCTTTTACATCGCTGAAATTCATCAGTACAAATAATTAAAAAGGTGAAAACAATCTGTTCTACTTAACATTCCAACCTTCCTATGCTATCTCCACGACGAGTCTATTCGTCTTTGAGTTCAACACAGTTCTCTTAGACAGCCTTAACCTTTTCGATTAGAAGCTTGGGTACACCCTTAAGACCCACCAGCAAGTCCCCGTAGATTTTGTCTCTGGTGTAGCCTCTGGATCAGGATAATGCTATCTCTACAGTGGGTTCTAGACTAATTCCGTAGCAGCGAGAATTATCTGCACTGGATTCGCAGTTTCAACGTCTACAACGGTAGAAATGTTCATCACCGCTCCGAACCCAGCGTCTGTTCCTGATGACACGTATGTCCCGATCTTCATCTACACACTTGATACATCTAGTTCCGGAGAGTATGCCAAGAAAAACTGGTAAATCATCGACTAAGATTATCTTGTCTACGTAGCAGCTGTCTAGTCAACAGCTGCAGTGACTCCCACGAGATCAAACAGCGATCTATCTGCCAGCAGTGGAATCGTCTTCACCTTTCCATTACCTATTAGTGTATCCGTTGGAGATTATCTTGTAGTCAACGCGAATTTCACAGGTGTCCCAGCTGTTTCCACTAAAACCTCTGTGACCTGCACCTCAGGGACATTCTATTTACTTGGATTCAATAAGAAACTCGTCTGCATGTTCACATCAGCAGTTCCAGCTTCTACAAACATAAATTTTGCAACTCTCGGTACCGATTAATTCTTCAATCCATACTAGCCTCTTGCTACTTCTGAACTTCAATTATCAGGGTTTATCTCATACTAATCGGATCTAACCAAGCAAGACATCATCATTCCTTGCAATCCTATGACATAACTGAACGCTCTAGCTACTCCCCCGACGTTCATTACCGTTGCAAACCCTATTTTCGTCTAATCCAATGTCATCGGGTAATTCACTGATTTTATATATTCCATCACTTCCACGAACTTAGATCAAGTGAAGTACCTCAGAATCACACACGGAATGTCTGGTGTAACCTTGGATACTACTAAAGTCGAGTGCCAGATGGCAAGTGGATCAAATATTGAAATATACAATTGCTATCACGATGGCAGCACATATTTCTTGACAATATCTCCAGCTACAGTCAAAACTGCCCAGGTATTATCATTTATAACCAAGAGCATGCCATTATCGACTCCATCTTCGTCAGCCGCAGCTGCGTTCTCGCCAGTTATTAAACTTTATGACTCTACCTCATTTTTGCTTTTCACTGCTGTTATCGCACCATCTACGGTATCTTTATTCGCCGATCCTGATCCAGTCATCACAATCCCTTCAATTACATCCTTCAACGCTGATGAAATCTCCTTTTCCCAATCTAGATACTTCGATTTCATACCTTTCTTCATTTCCAATGGAGGAACTCAAGCTGGACCCGTTTCATTTTATTATGCCTGCTAGCAAGCATAGTCAGCTGGGAGTACCATTTACTTTTAGTTTCCTTCGTACTTAACTGCTGTAAATAATGCAGTTTTAGCATATTACTCGTCTTCCGTAGAATTCTACAGATTTATCCTCATCTGTAAAATGAATGGAGTCGTATTTACAAGCTGCTCGTTTTCGAGTGGATAGTTTACGGTAACCCTCCTGTCAGCTATGGCACTGAACACTGTTTACTCCTTCTACTTCAATGTTGTAGATCAATCGTAATATCCATCATTACAAGGTAAAAACCTAGATGAAAAATTTCTAGAAATTACAAAAAAATTTCCAAGTACTACAACTATTGTTAATCTTTTCTTTTCTTTGCAGGCTTCTATTTCGCTAACACCGCTAGTACCGATGCAACCGTAGGTTATGTGACTATTCAGACGCCTTCACTGATATTTATAACCGATTTGATTTATTTCGGTACAAATCAAGCAATGTATGGTAATTCTATCACAGGATCAAGTTCATCATTTTCATCTATCCATCCTGCTGCAGATTTCCCGAATCTTCTGACAATTAACTTAACAATCAATACCTCATCTGTTACACTGCTAATCTTTGAGTTCTAATATGCTTCCTCCGCAGGAACACCGTTATATTCCTCCCCAACAATGGGCTTCACATCGAGATTCCCATGCACTGGAGGAACATCTACAACAGCACCGCCTCGATGCTGGATACAGCCAGGTGTAGTTGACCCAGCTAGTAAGCTCAGCTAACCGATACGAATGTTTATGTCTAAATTCACATACACTTCAGGAACATCTTTTAAAATCTACTTAATGGTTACCAATCCTATTCTCAATGCTGATATGATACTTAAAATTCATGCTCTCGATGGAACTGCGGAAACGCAATAAACAATGAGTGGGTAGATCAAATTCAGTAAGGTTCTAAGAAGTGTATCTCTCCCAAGTGCGACTACACAAGCAATAACTCAAAGCTCTCCATAAAGCGCAGGTTCAACTACTTACAGTCTCCCTAGATAAGGTTCCTCAAATCTTCTTGTGTTATTGCCTTTGTCTTCCTGCTCGTATACAGGCTCAACTACAACTCAAATAGGCATGCTGATCTATCAGTAACCAGTAACAAACAAGCTCTACAAGGTGATAGTTGACACATCCGGCACAGCAAGTGCAATACCACTTTCCAATGTATTTTGCCCTTAGCCAACAAGTATTCAATATTTTGAAACGGACACTGCAACCACTCTCTACAACAACCTTGGGTAGATTACATCTTCTACCATATCAAGTTCTACTGCATCCTCAGGGTTCTCTATTATCCCCTCCCGTACAAGTTTCTACTCTGTTGGTTCATTCACTGGTGCATAAGGTATCATAACCTTCTCGATTGCATCAACTATTCTCATGCAACAGACATTATCCCTAACTGTATCGATTTCCAGTGGTATAACCCTCACAGCTTGTGGTGCAAGATCAGGATTCTTTTCCACTACTTCCTAGGATATCTCTCTTTCCCTTGTGACGTGCGTTATATCCTCCAGTACAACATTTGTGTTAAGTAATTTCAATAAACTAGATTCCACTGTTAATCTCGAAATCCAATTAGTCTACAACACTGATAGCTCTCCCTCCTCTGTCCCCACTATCACTTTACTCCTCGAAGCATACCCTTCCATGGCACAAATATCCTAAATCTTAACTTTAGGATCAGGAATAGTTTAATCAACTTCATATCTATCAAGCACTCCATATCCTTTAGAACAATAAGGAACATCCACAACCTACTTACTAGCCATCTCCATCGATCCAATCAACACCATAACCATCGACTCCTCAATCCTTGTGATGACCGTCACAGTAGTCCTGACATTCAAAAATGAATTTTAGCTTTCATCAGTATTCTAAAATGCTCTCTGTAATACTATCACAATTACTTCCTCAACATCTAGATTCTTCTACAACCAAAATTGCATTTCAAGTGCTAGTGGAGTAATCACCATGACGTTTGACGCTACGAATGATTCTGCATACTGGTCTTCCTTAGATCCGTTATAATTCAATTTACTGCTAACCGCTGTGAATGACTTGCAAGTATCCACACCGTATCGTTATAAATCGCAGTTCTATTCCGTCTTAGTGAATGCATATTCTGATGGATCAACTACTAACCAATCCCTGCAATAAATCTAACTTATCCCATCCACTGGAGCCCTTTGTAGCGCCTTCACAGCTACATCTATCACATCATCAAGTTCTTCATTAACTGAAATTCAATTCAGCATCTCAAACACACCAGCTGTCTCTGCAACAAACGGTGATTACTTAACAATTGAATTCGATACTTCCGCAACATTCCCAGTTGACATCATCTCCAGCATCCCATCGACATCTTTGAAAGCCCAAATAGAATGTCTATGCTACTAATCCACTGCGACATAATTATCTAATATCTATTGCTACAGACACTACGCACAAGCTCAATCAGGTTAATCAATATTATCCATTCATGGACTCATACTCACTGCAAGCTCCTCAGTGTAATGCTTTATCCCTTAAATCATGACACCTTCATCTGTGCCTAATAACTCCGGAGTTGCATACTTAACCTTATACAATGGACCTATGTTCGCCCCAAACTAAGCAACCTCCACTGGATCGCTATTTGACTCAACTTCAACAGGATACATATTTGGAGTCATTGGGAGTGCTTCTCCGACAATCTCTGTGTCTTCTACGACAACTGCCTTATACTATTCATCCTCCCCAACGACTCTCACACTGTCATCCTCCGGTGCTTCCTTCAATGCCAATACTTGTTTCTACGTTCTCTTCGACATGCAATCGACGACCTCATATATTCTAAGTTACGGCACAGCTTGCTCAGGGAATCTCAGCATCTGTAGAGTCTACAAGACACTTGTGAATCTCCTAGTCATCAAGCAAACATCAGGGAGTTCCATCAGCATAGCACTCTCATAATCCACTCTCACTTATTTAACATAATCCGCTGTTATAAACAAACTCCCGCATAAATTTATCTTCATTCACAATAGAGAAAGCTTGAATCCTTCTTCGTATTCGTTCTTATCAGTGAATGATCCTTCATCTGTGCTGACTCCCACACTCACAACTACGACTCTGTATCCTCTTCGTAATTCATTGTTCTCCCCGTTTATCTTCACCTACACACCTCCAGCGATATTTGCATTTCCAGCTAAATCAGGTATCAAAATCACACCTAATACATATAAGCTAGTCACTTGCCAAGCATACACTGCAACATATCAATTCACATGCTCCGTAACATCCAACGTAGCTACTATCCTAATCAGTGTTGCCCTCCCAGCTTCCACAGCAATATCCATAGCATTCACTGGAACGATGATGGAGTCAACAAGCACTTCCTTCACATCGTATTACTATTCCTCCTACATATCTTCAACGGATTATGCCCGCGCAGGCAGCATGTCGTTTAGTATATCTTATTCCTCAGCATCAGCACAGAGCATCACTACAAGCATCGTACCATTTCGACTTGACTAATTCCATCCAGTTATCTAAGTCCCTGCGACAACTTCCTACGCTCCGATTCTCGTAAGTCTCACGCATACATCTGACATTTCAACTTCTTTCTCTTCGCTGAAAATATATTTGCAATCCGCGAATCATCTAGTGGACTCGATCAGCGCCTCAAGTTCAACAGTTAAATATATCGATTGCTACTATAAGGAATACGATGCATATGGATCATTTAGAATCCTTCCACCGGACACCTGCACACTGCAATACGATTCAGCAAACAGTTACAACGTAATCACAGCAGGTTTCCCCTTGAAAGGTGATTTATCGACAGACAAATTCATAATCGGATCGAAATACGAATTGATCATCACATCCAACACATTTACCACTACGCCTGGTGTCAAAATGAGCACAACTGAGGTAATACCAGCTAAACTTTTGATTTCAGCGTCGAGTCTCTTCTACAGTGAGACGCTATTCAGTTTTATGTCCAATCCAACTTCCTTCGTGTTATCGACATTTATGTACACAACGTCGAATAAAAACACAGACACATCGATTTACTTTGAAGTTACTGCACCATCCATAGCAGCATATCCTGCACAATATCTGGAAATCATACTTGTGGATCTAGCTACCATTGCTTTTACCACACTCACAGCTTAAGGTAAGCTTGCAAATACTTTTTAATTGTCTTCCAATTCTAACATTGGTTTATTTCTAATTTTCCCCTTCATTCTCTTCTTCCTATTCTCTTAGGTTTGACGATCCCTTGCTGGGTGAGTAGTGCTGCAATCCCTCCTTCCTTCGTGATACCACCATTTTGCGTTGTGCACAAGCGAAAGAATGATCTAGTTATCAAACTCCTCTCCTCTGCCGCATTCTCTGGACTCATAAAGATAGCTCTAGACGATATCCGTCTCCCAACAAGCCCGATTGCATACAGTTACTTTTCTCTTAAAATCCAAGCTGTTGGCACAGATGCCTCTGCATTCTAGCGACCATATATCCTTGGAAATCGACATATTACACATACATTCTCCTACACCGACCCTATTGCTATCTCCTATTCATCTCCAGCGATGACTCTATCTAACACATATTTTGGATAGCCAAGTGTCTACATGCAATTCTCATCTATCTACTCCAACCCAATATCCTACAATTCGGGGACTTGGTATCCTAATAAAGTCAAAATACGTACAATCGGAGGGTATTTTGACATGGTTGAAAACCCAATGGTCGCTGCTCAATTCTATGAACGATCGGTAAATACCTACTCACTGCTCTGGATGAACCCGAACTCTCACACCCTCATCGCTCAAACAACCTACGCCTACGCCTACGCCGGCTACTGGTATATCCAGCCATACATCACTGGACTGAACAACCCCACTCTCGCCACCAAAGCAATTTTCTCCGCAAGACCTACATAGATAACTTACTGGTTCTACAGTTCCTGGACAACCACAACAGTCTACACGCCTGTCATGGCCCCAGCGTATTCGTCATTCTCTGTGAATCCAACAGGCATTAATATTTACACGAACACGGTTGGGTTCTACTTTCCACCGAATAGTCTCATGTGGTTCTAGATAATTGTCGAGTTTAATGATCAACCTGCCATCTTCGCAAACACCCAAGGCAGTGAATATACCACGCTAACTCTTACATCAACGAATGGAATATCAGCTTTCTACGAGTGTGCATATGCTTCTAACACTGGAATAATGGGGTAAATTGGATGCGAAGTTTAGTCTTCGACAGCGATTGTCATTGGAAATGTCGCACTAGGTACAGCAACACCTTGGTATATCTACGTCCGAGGAAAATCTACTGATGGAAGCAACAATTATCTTTTCTAGCTCACATAATATCTGTACTCTGTCGCTACAGGCTGGACATCTCTGCTCGTTTGGCAGTTTAACGGTGGGGGTGGTTCATAGTCTGGATGGAGATCCTCGTATATTGAGCCAACGGCGGGTATTGGTTCAGAGAATAAAATATTCTACAATTACTTTGAAAGACAATTGAAATTCATCAAGCCAGGGTTTGCTCAAGTGCACGAAGCTAATTTCTAGATTACACCTGATGCAAGTCTCGCCATTGGTGCAGTCATTACCTTTAAGTTGCAAGACTACACCACGACAATCATCGATCCAGGAACGAAGAAACTTTTCTGTCTCATGATGAAACAACTCGGAACGGGCACATATCGAATCGGAAGAAAGACAACATGCACATACGCAGCAGGTGTGTTTACATTTGTGCTGACAGCCCCTATGACCCTAGGGAACACATACCTCTTGAACAGTAAGAATTTTTCACAATAAAAAATTTTTGCTTTGTTGTTCTTTTCCTCATTATTTTGACTGTGGCTATGCTTGTTTAGTGAGATATGACAAGAGTGAGACAGGTTACTTTGCAACAGTGTCAAGTCTGTCTTAATAGCAATATATAACAATCTCAATGAACTCCGAGACAAATCTAGAAATAATATATTTAACAAATTCCTTCAAGAAACTAGTCTTCACATAGAATGCCTACACTGCAGGTGCATATGACTATTTCAAAATCGATGTCACACCCTAAACAGCAGTGCCAGCTGGAACAACCACCAGTGAAAGCATCCTTTATGTTGAACTACAATACGCACAATATCCATACGATGCAGGACTAGTTGCACTCTACAACACTGACTCAACACCATTTTACAACGGCTAAATCAGCGATTTCAGGAGCCCTTCTGCGTCTCTCAGCTCCGCAGTGAACATCGCGCAAGTAGGAAATACAGCACTTTCATAGAATTTTAGATTCTCAATCGTAAATTTCTCAAGTCTTTCAGCGGGGAATACCGTTTCGTTAAGAATCCCTATGGTAACGAATGGCGCAGTGGGCTATCAAGTGATGATCCGCATGCGAACTATCTTGTATACATCCACCGCACCCACAACAGAATTTGTACTTAACGACGATCTATTCATACGGAATTATTAATTCGGTGGAAGCACTGGAGCCTGCAATGCTTACAGTTCCTATATGGTTTTCTCATCATACGTTCAAACAGCAGGGACAGCTACCATGAGAATAATCATGAGTAATCCGACAGGATACGCTGGTGATACTGTTATATTTAAGCCAGTATCAACACTTGCATATGACTACAAGAATTGGGATGGAAAGATAATTCCTGGCGTTACACTCGTCGAACAATTCTCTTCATCGAATTCGATCGTCATGTGGATAACTAATTCATTCGGGTATGTTGATATCACCATCGGTGGATTCACTACCTTCGATGAAGCAATTCCCTTTAAATTTGCTTTTGCCTAAACTTCTACGACTACCTCGAGTTACACGCTGTCGACAGCTTCAAGTAATCTAGCAAGCTATCCCATGGCTTTCCCATGTTATCCCTCAAGCGCATGGGGTGTTTAAACTGCTGTGGTATCTGATACAACTACTAATAATGTCTACAGCAATAGTATCGTCACGATTACTGTTAAAACGAGAAAGTTAATAGCTGGATCGTCGATTAGGATCACTGCAAATAATATGTACTTTAGTAACCACTACGTGCATAAAATTTCAGCTAATTCAGGTGTGCTTCCAGCAAATACCAACGATGGGATTCAGATCGTAGTGAGTAACTCAGATACATATCTAACATTTTCGGGATTCGCGCAGATCGCTGCAGGAACGTAACTGACTATTGTATGCGGATTCCGCAATAATGCAGTAGCCAATACTTAATTCCTCTATAGTGTAAAGATTATTGCAATATTCCAATTTTTCTTAACCAACTTTATCTCTTTTTTTCTTCTTTTTAGTCATTTGGACCGAATGGATATCTCATTGAATAATACAATGTGAATCCCTACGTGGCTTACTACAGCTCAAACTATTTCTCAACGTTCACGACGACATTTAAGAGAGTTCAGCTAATCCAGCCCGGCAATTGGGGCCCTCTGCAATTTAACTTCATAACAATTGCAAATCCTGTTAATTTTGCAGTGTCAACTAACCATCTTGAATTAACAGTCCCGACTGATTTCTCAGTCGCATCAGGCGGCACTCAAGTCATCGAGTATGAAAAGACCACTGATATTAACTGGGTAAGGCTATCTTTAGAATTTTGGGCTTATTAACACCAATTAATATTATATTTGTATTTTTGTTTTAACTCAGATCTACCCTAAAATCACAACCTTCGGAGTATCTCCTACTACTATCTCCCTCTACCCACCAGCTACTATCTTCGATATTCCTCAAGCAATCGAACATTAAGCTGTAGCTTACACGTATGCTGCATCAGGTGGAAACAATGGATTTTAATACCCAGCTAATATTGGCTATTACACATTTTCATTCGTCGAATATGAAGCTCCAACTGCTGCAGAATATTAATATAATTACTTCCGAATGGACCCTCCAATCGATGATTATCTACTAGCCCTGCAATCACTCAGCACTCAAGCAGGTGATTGGACTGTGATACGATTCAAATGGCAAATCTAAATCAACGCTGTAGCTGGAGATGAAATCTGGATTGAATTCCCAACTAACGGATATGGCTACTATGACGGTGGCACGTATCTCAACGGGTAGATAGTCTTCGAGTAAGATCTGGGTAAAACTGGATAGGTCTTCCCAGCCTTAGAGTGCTTAGAATCAGGCTATGCAACATTAATTTCAAATTCTAAACTGTTCTGCGACATAATCCAGCATGGTGATAAGACAACTTATCCTCCATATAACATCCCAACGATTGTGAGAGTTCAAATTACCAAATCAATCTCATCAGGAACAGTCGTTGAGTTCTTCATCGCTGGTATACGTAATCCACTGTACAATCTAAGAAGAGCGATGATGACAATTAGTCTCCGTAAACCTGTAGTTCAGCCGTTTTTCTATGGGAACGATAGGTACCCCTCATAAATCAGCAAAGGAGAATACACTACAACTGCTGCGACTTCATATTTCACATAATATTCCGGAGCAACCTAAGTTACTTATCTACCAGCTGGTACATTCCCCGCATCATCCTTCTACGCGACTGGAATCGTTTGGGATTTAGCAAAAGTACACACTTGGAATCTAGTTTCTAATTCCTATTTCAACAACAACGACTGGGTCGTTGTGTATTATACATTGAATAACAACTCCTAAATGAGCACATCATGCACTTCCAGTAGCAGTTGCTATATCTTCCCTTCCTTAGGATTAGTTATCCTAAAAGTAACAGGCGCAACCGGTTCCTCCAAATCCATGACATTCACTGTTGGAAACATGAACAATGGTCTATTCAGATATGGTGGAACATTCTAAGTCGAACATTGGAGCTCCACTGGTGCGTTGCTGACTGCATACATCAACATTGGGTTATACTACACGTACTACACAACACCGATTACTGTGACACTCAAACCTACATTGACTCCACAGGAAGTTTCCATCATCGATAACTACTGGCTAAGAGATTTCGAGAACATAGCTAAAATAACCATTCAAGGCAGCTGGGTGTTCAGCAACATCAAATCATTTTGGCTTGAAAAACCAGCTGAAATCTACCAATTCGATTTAACGCATCCCTTCTGCAATGCAACGTTAACTGTCCCTGCAGCTGTTCGCACACCGTACCCATACAGATTCCACTGCTAGGTTACAGCTACTTCCGTGCTCCTTGAACTCACCTCTGATTTCCCAGTTTACACCCTAGCCAACTAAGGCACATACATAATCACAATTTACGTAGGATTGGATATTCTAGAGTTTGGTGCATCCGGGTTGACATCTGATTTTAACTTCATGGCATTAGCTTTGCAAGTATGTGTGAAAGACCCTAACTACGGCGTAACCTACAGTTAAGGAGCAATAACAGTATCAACATACATCTAACCTGATATACGACACATAAAATTCGATAAATCGAGCTTTGAGAACAGGAAAGCATCACCAGGCAGCTAAGTTTAGTTTTTAGCACTACTCGAGCCACGCACGCCCTTATCGTAGTATCAAATAAATAAACTTGTCTTCAGAATCCCTGATTAGTATTCCTATCCTGCTGTCAAATCCTTGGATTCCTGCACAATGATAGGAAAAACTCAAACAGTTGTAAATCTATGCTCGCTTGTGCGTGACCACGGGCATACGTACATAACTGTGATTCCCGATGCGCTCTATGATAATAAAGTGAAGACTATCACATTGACTGACAGTGTGTATACTTTTGGTGCGCCCATATGGCCAGGTGATTTCTATAATATGACAGTGTATTTATATTCGGGAAGCACTTTACTGGAGATACAGACTCTCAATCTAACTAGGATTCTCGGTTATCCGTATACAGCAAACTCCATTGCAGTGACATCTCTAGCTGATCCTCTTCAAAAAGGACTCTTCTTTTTCGATGCATAACTCAACGCAAAAGATGTACTTCCTGGATACAATACAGCTGCAGCAACGAAGTATACCTCCCTGGAGTATACTTTTGCCAATGCAGACGCTGAATTCACTGCTGATCTTGGTACAGGATTGTCCAATGGTGACGAGATTCCATGCATAGCAAATTCAGGGATCACTACATTTGCGAAAGGCAAACTTACTTGCACAATAACATTAGGAATCGATTCAGAGAATCTACCAACAATAAATGTCTTCGGATATGACCAAATCAAAGCAGGCACAGCATATCGAGTGTTCTTCCCTTTGCTAACGAGTCTAGATCTCGGCTTAGCAGCGAATACGAATTCAAGAGTCAGAATCTACTACAAAGACATCAACTATTCTGCGATTTACTACGAAACACAAGTAAGTTACTTTATAATTATTTTTTGCTTAAATATTTCCATTTCTCATTGATTATTTGTTATTTCCTTAAAAAAGTCCTATTCGTCAGTGATTACGACAGCTGCTAGTTCTCTAACTTCTACCATCGGCGCAGTTACTACTTCCGCTAACAACCAAGTTGGTTAAAAACGAGACTATACATTTACATTCTCTCTCGTTGGGACACTAGCGACCACAGACTACTTGATTCTAACATTCCCACAGAATTATTTCGATAAAAAAGGTGATTTCAGTGTCTTAACCTGTGCTGGGTTCACAGTCTAAGTCTATACAGTGTCAAATTAGATATACTTACAGCCAACTTCGGCTCAATCTGGAACCATCACTTTCGTCCTTTCCTAGCTCATCAACCCAGCGTACAGCTAAAACAAAGCAATTTCAATCATCGGCTAGCAACTAAGCGGCATGAAATATGTTGCACTGAGAGAATTCCAAATTAACCATAGCTTCAATGCATCGATTCTCCCTTGTAGCTCATTCGCCAGTACTTAGATGGCAGCGTCTACAACAGTATCTGGATAAAACGATGTGACATACACACTGACATTCACAACTGGCCATTATGTCCCTCCAAACACAGGAGCTATCACATTAACTACCCCAACGAGCTACATCTACAGCCTCACTGATATGGGAACAACGTGCAGTTTAGTAGGATTCTCAAGCGATGCAATTTGCTAAATCGGATCATCCAATCGAGTTGACATTTTCCTGAGAAGCACGGTACTTAACCAAGCTAAAGAATACACCGTTATCCTCTACCATATGAACGCGAAGACCTTATCATCAGCAAGTTTCACGATAGCAAGTTTATTCAGTGAGAACATCTACTTGTTAGAGAAAATCTGTGAAACAACTGTAGCCTACCCAATATTCGTAGATAGCGGTATTTACGATGAATGCTAGATGGAGATTTCCTCTTCCATCCTCTCAGCGAGCGCACCATCGTTGTACTCCTTCACAATCTAGTGTAACGCAAGGATTCGAGACAATTCCTTGATTCAAATCAATCTCTCTAAGGAATACTACAAAGCGAATAACATCACTTCACTTAAGAATCTCGAATGTTTCTCACCTAATCCAGTGATTCTCCGCAGCTCCAAATGCCATATCGAGAGGAACGGCAGAAATTATTATCTAACCGTGCAGCTAAATAGCATCGATGCGCTGACATTATTTTAAATCTAAATCGTCCTTGCAAACCCAAAGGAAGTGACTTCAACAGGATATACCTTCTCAGCTGATATCTTCTCTTATTTGATTCTCTACGCGAAAGCTGTTGCATAAACTGGACAGAATATTGTGTTATTATCAAATGCTAATACAATTTCGACAACTTAGCAGTTAACCTTAACAAATATTCCAAGAAATGCAGGGTCTTCAAGTACATATGTGTTTGCAGTGCCTGCTTTGAAATGGTCTACTCCAGGAGCAGCTGTAGAAACAATCAATATCAATTTTTCTAATGAATTCTCCAGCGGGTTAGGATCAGATGTCTCCTGTGGAATCGAAGCAACTAACACTCTAGTCAACGAGGAGCTTTCATATTCTTTACTTCTGAATCTAACGTAAAGCTCCAGTTCCAGTAGCACTAATAACTACACATCTATCTCCTGCAGTGTCTCTAAACTCAGTATCTCCATGGATTTATCATCTGCTTCCGCTTTTACCCTCGAGTAAACTTGGCATAGACTCATCATTTCCGAGGTAACTAACCCTGCATCCTACAACGCTTCAAACACCTTTGGAATCATTTACATTGGCTCCTCCAATAACATTCTCTTTAGCTTCAATTCCAAATTACTCTACAGAATCACAGCACCTCCACAATTCATGAGATTATCGAATATCTCCACTTCGACTCCAGATCTACGAGTACTATCATCATATCTCTTCTAAGCTCAAGCAAACACCTACCTCCCAGCAGCTAAATCAGTCCTTGTCAGTATCAGTCTCCCAATTGGCCTCTACGCTACAGTATCCTAATTATACGAATCATTAACATCCAAGTGTAATATCACAGGACAGAACAACTTCTTAGTATCCAGTGATTGCTCCATCTATGCGAATCAGAAGCATCTAGAAATCCTCAGTGAATCGACATCTTTTGCAGCGTTAAACTCCTCAACAGCGTTTAATTTCACAGTATCTTCAATCTACAATCCAGATACATAACATTCCTGTGAAGAAACGCTCCCTGATTCAATGTAATATGTCCTTAAACTCATAGACGTATCTTCCTCTGATATTTTACTCTAATCTGCACCATCTCTCGATGATTTCCAATCAAATTGTGCAGTATTTTATGCTATTTCCTATTAATCTACTGTATCAGGATAACTCTCAGTCTTACCTGGTATCTAATACCCATACACAATTTAGCTATCATAACCAGCTAGCAACCTAACCATTACCCCACAATCTTCCTCAAACTAACTGAAATTCACTCCAACATCCATCTAATTCAATGATTTTATGCATTCTTCCTAAGTATTCACTATTGGAATTAGTTCAGACACCCCTCCAGGCGATTATACAGTTTTCTTCAAAATGAACTAAACCTTCCCAAAGACAATTTCAGACACAGCTGATTCCACATCCGATGACACATCATTAACCTTCCCAGCATAATTCTTTAGATAGATACTCCCACTGACAATATCAATTCTTCCTGTGAGTTTATACCCATCACCAACAGTAACCATCCCAGAATAAACAATCGTATCAATTGGATTACCAGTACTTGTTCAAGTCATAATCTCAACTGCCCCATCATAAACTATCTATCTAGTCATCAAAATCCCTACTGCGTTCTCTTCTTTCATAAGTGTTTCCCCTAATTCTCTTGAAATCCCTCCTGGAACATTGTCATCTTCATTTTATCTCACTATTTCCTCTGCAGTAGTACCTGATACCTACATCCCAATGGGAATATCCTTAACATCATACTTACCTTTAGCTCATGTGCTACCTTCCACGACTAAGTACATTTCGTTTGCAGCTGACAGATCATTTTCATCTTAATACAATCTCCTGAAGATCCATATCGCAGATACGTTCACAGATACAGCACTCAACGATAAACTAAAACCTGTGCTACTAAACTCCTAATCTTCATCTGTCTTGAATCTGTCTAGGATACAGGATCTCAAGCCAACTATTCTGTCATGTTCTCTAAGTTCCAGCACTTAAAACTCTGCAACTGTCCGTTTAGTTGCATCAACCTATGGATTCGCATATGGTACGATTTCCAAATATGGCTCTCCAGCTCCGACAGTAACTTCCATAAAATATTAGAACTACACGAATGGCTTATCGTATGTATTCCTCAAGGAAATCCCTTATTCATTGGATCCTTTAACGGGTGTGGTAAATTATGAACTACTCATCACCTTTTCGAACCTTGTAGCATAAACCAATTACAAGATATATTTATTCATGGACAGTGCATTTGGACAAACAGAATTTACATCTTTGTCATTCAAAACACCAAGAGCACAATTCGCTCATAGATTAACTGTCCCGTTATCTACAATAGTCCCTTGTAATTCAGTCGTTACAGGATTAGCAATGGCACTGAAGATATCTTCTTCTCGTTTGACATGCTTAGCAAATACAACCTAGCTTTTAGCTTAATAAGCTGCACTAGACAGCGATATCATGAGATTCCCACCAATCAGATACGAAATAATCATGGCAGCTAACTTACTGAATGAAAATGAAGACACCAATGCGATCATAGTATCATTATAAACTGATGATTCAGTGAGAAAATTATTGAAATAAATTCTAAGTGCATTTTAAATAGATTCCAGTGTACTTGCTACTAAGATTATTGACATAGTTCCTACCATCAGCTCAAATCTCAGGCCTTTATCGATCAACTACAACAATGCCACGTTTGAAATCAGCTTATGGCAGAAAGGTAGAGTGTTTGCTGTGATTAGAGATACCTATTCGTTAGATACTGCAAATCCACCGGTTTCAAGCTAAATTGCTTTAGGGAACAATGAAACGAATGGATAGTTATCAAAATATTAAGTGATCAATTAGTTGACGGATGTGAATGGATATGCAGTCTTGTTCTTTGATGATTTAGACGATGGTACAAACTACAGTGTCTATGTGACCTTAGCTGATGTAGAGTCAACATTGCCGTATAATTTACTGGAAGATAATGAGATCATAATATTGAAATTCTAAACACCTTATAATATGAGTAAGCAGGAAATCAGGAAGAGGGATTAAATGGAGGGTTTAGTATTATTTATTTAACTTTTTAAAAGATTGTTGTTTTTAACTTTATACTTTTCTAAAAAATATATTAGATCTCGGAGATTATGAAGATCCTCTGGCTGCTATTGCATAGACATAACCTGACTTAGCAGAGGCATTGAAGAGATTCATGAATTGAACTCTTTTTTTATTAAAGATTTTTAGTTCATTTTATTAGTCCATAATATTTTTTGTTCTTTGAAGCTAAAAATCAATAAATTAATAACTTAAGGGGTTTTTTTCATTTTTATTTGTATCAAAGAGCAGTGGAATTTTTTTTTTTCCTTATTTCACAACACAGAATCAAAGTTCAGCCTTCTTGATGCTTCACTTGAATTGAGAGAAATGGTTGAGGAGGTAAACTAATTTTATCATCCAAATAACAATAAATAATATTTATCTGGTAAAAAGAGATAGTTTTGAAACTAGTTTGATTGGGTGAAGAAAGTTATAGACAAGAAAACACACATAAGGTATGTCTCATATATAAGAGGAATTCTGATAAAAGCATGCTGACATTCATCGCAGTCATGCACAAGAATAATCCATACGTTCTCAGATTTAATTAAATCAATAAACTGATAAAATAAAATATATAATAATTCATAAGATTATTTTTATAGATTAATAATAGAAATAAACTGTGGAATTGTCTGCTTGTTAGCTTGTTTGTTGTCTTTTTGTTTTTTCAAGGGAATTTCAAATGTTAATGCGAATCTTCTGTGTTTCTAAAGCCCTCATTCTTAAAGTATGCTTCTTCATTGTCGTGCTGTTATTGCATTCTTTTCGATCCTTAAACCTTTATTATTATATTTTTGCTATTCCTGCTCTACTTCTAAGATGATTTATTCCTCTCCATATTTAGTTAATAAAACTTCTTTTGTAGGATTGATTCAGGTGTCTAGGGAGATATTATTTCAAGATTATTAAGTATTATGATCATCTTGCTTGGGATGTTTGTAATTAATAGCTCTTATTTATAGAATTGATTCTCCCAAGATGATTATCTTGTTATGTTTTGTAACTGCTAACTCGTTTAATTATTATTGTTTTGTTTTTGTTTGTTTTGAGTATTTTTTTTATTTTTAGGATTACATTTTTTGACTTGGAGGATTGTAAACTCATCTCAGTAAGATATTCATGTAAAAGATTTTTCTCTAGTTCTTCTTCTCAAACTACATTATTAGATAATCTCCTTGTCTAAAAGTGATTCGAAGAATTATCTGTGTATTTGCTTATTAGCAGTTTTTTCTTTTTTTCAAGATGATATTATTAAACTAAATATTTTCATATTTTTCATTTATTTTAATTCATCGATGAATGAAGTTAAGTTGACTATTATTGCATTCTTAATGACCATCTTTACAGCCAATAGGTGCTATTGTCAATGCTGTGTACTACTACTTTCACTCAATGTCTGATGTTAATTCACGTTTCTGCTGTCAATCATCTGAATAGACTTCTTAAATCCTTCGTTATTACCAACTTCTTTCATCAAGAAAGGATGAACCAATATCTCTTCCAATGAAATACGTTTAGAAGGATCCTTATGTACCATTCTAACAAAAAGATCTTAGAATTCCTAACACAAGTCATTTTAAAAACTTTTATTTGGGCTCTTCTTACACATTTATTTCCAATAATTGTTCGGATTGCCAAAAAGAATGGAATAATCAGTGTGCTGTCCAAATGGTTGTAAAGCAGAGTAAGCATAGAATAAAGTCACTCCAACTGAGAAGATATCTGCATCAAAACTTCGAAATGGAATTTGAAAGAATATTTCTTAAAGATTAAATGTAGAATATCCAACGTGTCCAGTTTCTTTGATAAATTGATTTTATTAAGTGAGAAGCTAACATAATCCAAAACTACCAAGGACT
>Ga0302286_10001074_pt1 | contig 20768 bp, 22 predicted proteins | sample III_Fen_E2_3_FD_198765 | JGI IMG/M metagenome (GOLD analysis project Ga0302286, IMG submission 198765) | Peat permafrost microbial communities from Stordalen Mire near Abisko, Sweden - III_Fen_E2_3 | ecosystem: Environmental > Terrestrial > Soil > Wetlands > Permafrost | place: Sweden: Abisko...
AAAAGTATTCCATCAACTCTGTTGGAAATAATTGAGCTAATAATGATTGGTCTTTTGCTTCGATAATTTTCTTTCAAAGTTAGCAAATTTTTGTTCTGCTCCCCAACTTTTAATTCTGTCCCAAAGTTTGTCACAAGGAGTTTTAGTTTTTTCTTCAAAAAGCTTGGGAGAGATTATGAGCGAAGCTATAAATGTTTGCGTAAAACTTACATAACAAGGCTTGAACTTGAAACAAGTGGAATCGCTAGATTGATTACTCAACATTCTTCACAAATGGTAATTGAAGGACATTATAAAGACCATCGATACATTGCAACTCAACTTAGTAAAAGTTCATTTAGGGTTTTTGAAAAAAAGTCGTAATAATAAGTTCAACGTTACTTAAATCGTTGCAATTTTGCACTTATATGTGCACTTGGTACTTAGAAAAAAGTCGACTTAAATTTTGTAAACGACTGATTTGATTGATGCTAGATGGGAGTTGGATGAGGAATCAGTTTCGTTATGAGTCAGGTGCTCTAACCAGCTGAGCTATGGGCCCAAAATTTTCGCTTTGGGAGTGCAATATTACGGAATATTTATATAAATTTCAAGAAAATTATTTTTTTTATGGAAATGGTGCCACAAAATATTAAAAATATCATTTTTGACTTTGGTGCAGTTATTTATGATATCGATATTGACAAAACAGTTCAAGCTTTTAAAGCATTGAGAATCACTAATTACGATACCTTTGATGAATTCATGGCGTCGCAAAGAGATGCTAGAATATATTTAGATATTGAAACAGGAAAAATTTCTCCAAAAGAGTTTCGTGATGCCATTCGTGCCAATGTTGATTTAAAAATAAGCGATAAAGCTATCGATTTTGCGTGGAATGCCATGTTGGTTGGCTATGTAAAAGAGCGTCTCGATCTGCTTTGTGAACTAAAAACAAAATATAGGACATTCCTATTAAGCAATACAAATAGCATTCATTGGGATTATTTCTCAAATCAATTACAAGAATATGGATATTCTGGTTTACATGAATTGTTTGAAAAGGATTATTATTCTCACAATCTAGGTATGCGTAAACCGGATTTAAACATCTTTAAGCATGTACTTAATGATTCAAATCTTGTTGCTCGCGAAACCCTATTCCTAGACGACAATTTGATGAATATCGAAGCTGCACGTATGGTTGGAATACCATCTATCCAAATAACAAAAGAATTGGATATGCTAACTGTATTTGGTCGAAACTAGGATTTATTCTTTCGCAAATCCAACTTCTTGATTATCGAACAATAAAATGTATTTTGATTTTGTTAAAGTTGAAATATCAGCTTTATTCCCTATTCCTTTTAGTTTTAAACGTCCATATAAATCGTAAATCTCATACATCGTTACATCAGAAAATGTAATTTCATTCGTAATCTTTTTTAATGGAGTATATGTAACTGGTGGTGACATCGAACGGAATTTGAAAACTTTTGATACTCTTGGTAGTTTTGTAAAATCTGTTTGACGTACTCTAAAAACATTATCGCCTGAACTTATGTTAACTGGTACTTGATAATTATTAGTTGTTGCTGTTCCAATTCCTTGTGTTTCGCCAACTTTAATCCATTTATTCCATCTGAATTGTTCAACGGTATATTTTAAAATTCCCGATTCGCCTGTTGTTGTAAAATTGAATGTATTTGTTTTGCTATCAACTTTCATTATGGTCACATTATAGGTGCTCTTAGGTTCCAATACTTCTGGATTTGCAATTTTAGGTTTACATCCATTAGAATAGCTCACAATTATCTGCACTTTTTCTCCAATCTTGAAATCATAAACCGAAAGATTTATTTCAAATGAATTAGAATTAATGACATCACTTGTTGCAGTACCATTAACTTTTACGCCAGTTACACAGAATTTTCCTGCACTTACCGTTGGATTTTGAACATAAACGTTTTTCCCTTGATAAATTCCTTCAAGTTTTAATTCTTGACCTTGAACTGTAATTGCAAACGAAAGTGTTGCAAATAGTAAAACTGCCCAAATTTTCATAAATTGTTTATTCATCTGTATTCAATTTTTATTGTTCATTTTTAATCTTCGTCTTCCGATTCTTCATCGGCATATTTACTTTTTTTCTTGGTTGGAATTATTGTATTCCCTTCAACTACCAAAACAATTTCGCCTTTTAACGTATGTGTTTTATAGTATTCAATAACTTCCGTTGCTGTTCCACGAGCTGTTTCTTCATGCATTTTTGTTAATTCACGGCTTACCGAAACTTGACGATTGCCCCAAAATTCAAGTATTTGTTCCAATGTTTTTACAAGTCGATGTGGCGATTCATAAAAAATCATTGTTCTTGTTTCATCTTTCAATTGTAGAAACTTAGTTTGACGCCCTTTTTTTTGTGGCAAAAAACCTTCGAAACAAAAACTATCGCATGGAAATCCTGAATTAACCAAAGCTGGTACAAATGCTGTTGCTCCAGGTAAACATTCAACTTCAATATTGTTTTTTACACATTCCCGTACCATCATAAATCCTGGATCGGAAATGGCAGGTGTACCAGCATCACTTATTAATGCAACAGTTTCGTATTGGGCAATTGTTTCAATGGTGCGTTGCAAAGTTTTATGCTCATTGAACTTATGATGTGAAATCATTTTTGTTTCAATGTCATAGTGTTTTAAAAGAATGCCCGATGTGCGAGTGTCTTCGGCAAAAATTACCGAAGCTTCTTTTAATATCCTCACAGCTCGGAATGTCATATCTTCCAAATTACCGATGGGAGTAGGAACTATAAATAGTTTTGCCATTCTTATAAAAATCTACGTTGAACGATTTCCAATAATTTCTTTACATATTGGCTTTCAAAATCCCACGAATAGCTAGCTTGTAACCATTGGTAAGCCTCCTCATAGCTTTCTAATTCGTTAAGGGAATTCAATGTTTTATTAAATTCTTCGTTTCTATCTTTAAACAATTGTTTTTGAAACATAAGTTTGTCACTAAAACTCATTGCAGCAGCAATATTTGTAATTTTTGTTTGGCTCAGTTTTGCGGCCAATGAATTACCTGCATTGCTTATTGTATTTGCCGCTGGAGTTTCAAAAACAGCTTTGGGTGTTTCTGATATTATCAGTTTAACCTCCTGCTTAACTTCAATTGGTTTTGCTATTTCAACTTCTACAACCTTAGGTTCCTCTTTTTGAATTTGAGGTTCAGGTTTTGGAGTAATTACTGGTTGAGGTTCTGGTGTCTTTTCTGGTTGAACATCATCTATGCGAATTAATAAATCATCGTCGTAATGTTTCTTAGGTTTTTGAGTGGGTAGGGGTTCGTCCAATTCAATTGGATGATCTTTTATCATTTCCTCTTCAAATTCTTTTTCCGAAATTTCTTCCACAATTATTTCTTCTACCTTTTCATGATGATGAACTGGTTCTTCAATCGTTTTTGAAATTTCTTGTGGAATTGTTGGTTTCGATTCAATTACAGGAATTTCTTTAATAATTATTGGCTCTACTTTTTCAATTATACTTTCAATAGGTTTTGCCAAGATGGTTTCCAACGAAAGTGTCGAGCTGTAAATATCACGCATTTTACATAAAAGAACATCTTTATCAATTGCACTAAATTGCGACGACTCTTCTATTTTTATTAACAGATTTAAAAGAGTTTCAATCTGCGTTTTTACGTTATGTAACGATTCCATGCGTTTATGTACTATTATTCTTTTAGTTTAGTAATTCAATTACGTTAATCAAATCAAACAAAGGTAATAAAATATTGAAATTGTACTAGTAAAAAGAAAAAATGCGACTCCGAAACAATAGATTTTTAGCGTTTTTTTTATATTCCGATAAAAATCATAAAATATTGAACGTTCACATAGGTTTGTAATCGATGGTTTCTTACATTTGCACCTTCAAAAAAATAGAACAAAAATATGGAACTTAATGCATTAACAGCGATTTCGCCAATAGACGGTCGCTACAGAGACAAAACGTCAAGACTAGATAAATATTTTTCGGAATATGCTCTTATTAAATATCGTGTAAAGGTTGAAATAGAATACTTTATTGCACTTTGTTCAATTCCTTTGCCTCAACTTAGTTCGGTGAGCAAAGCATCATTCCCAGCTTTACGTTCTATCTATCAAAATTTTTCGGTCGACGATGCTCAACGCATTAAAGATATTGAAAAAACAACCAATCACGATGTAAAAGCTGTTGAATATTTCATCAAAGAAAAATTCGATGTTCTTGCTTTACAAGACACTAAAGAGTTTATTCATTTCGGATTAACTTCTCAAGATATTAATAATACTTCGGTTCCGCTTTCATTAAAAGAAGCAACAAGTATGGAATACATTCCAATGCTTCGTAGTGTTATCGAAAAACTTAGTTCGTTGGCTGAGGAATGGAAAGATATTCCAATGTTGGCTCATACTCATGGTCAACCTGCTTCTCCTACAAAATTAGGTAAAGAAATTGCTGTTTTTGCTGAACGTATGACTGTTCAATTGGCTCAATTACATCAAGTGCCTTATTCTGCTAAATTTGGTGGTGCAACAGGTAATTTCAATGCACACCAGGTAGCTTATCCCGAATATTCTTGGGTAGAATTTGGAAATGCTTTTGTAAATGGCGTTTTAGGATTAAATCGTTCACAAACAACAACACAAATTGAACATTACGATAATTTAGCTGCTTGGTTTGATGCTGCAAAACGTTTAAATACTATTCTTATTGACCTTTGTCGCGATATGTGGACCTATGTTTCGATGGAATATTTTAAACAAAAAATTAAACAAGGTGAAATTGGTTCATCGGCAATGCCACATAAAGTAAATCCTATCGATTTCGAAAATGCTGAAGGTAATCTTGGAATGGCAAATGCATTGTACGAACATTTAGCTGCAAAGCTTCCTGTTTCTCGCTTGCAACGCGACTTAACCGATTCTACTGTTTTAAGAAATGTTGGTGTTCCTCTTGGACATTCAATCATTGCTTTTGAATCTATTCTTAAAGGCCTAAACAAACTTTTATTAAATGAAAAAGCAATTGCTCTCGACTTAGAAGAAAACTGGATTGTGGTATCAGAAGGTATTCAAACCGTTTTACGTCGCGAAGGTTATCCAAAACCGTATGAAGCTTTGAAAGACTTAACTCGCACCAATCAAAAAATTACGCAAGAAACAATAGCAACGTTTATTGATACGTTACAGGTATCCGATAAAGTTAAAGCAGAATTAAAACAAATTAGTCCTGCAAACTATACTGGAGTTCCGTTTGAATCGCAAATTTAATATTGTAAACCAATGCTATTATCTATTTTAAATTTTATAACATGGGCAGCAAAACCTGAGATTATTGAAGGTTTTCATGTTCGTTGGTATGGTCTTTTGTTTGCATCTGGCTTCCCTATTTGTTATCTAATTTTACAGAAATTATTTAAAAAGGAAAATATCAAAATCGAGATTCTCGATGGAATGACAACAGCTGCACTTATTGGCGTTATTGCAGGAGCACGTCTTGGACATTGTTTGTTTTATGGTCCTTGGTTCGATTCTATTGACTCTGCTGGTCGTGTTATCGAACAAGGTTATTTAAGCCATCCATTAAACATTTTAAAAATATGGGAAGGTGGTTTAGCAAGTCATGGAGCAACGTTAGGTGTTTTGATTGCATTTTATGTATTTTCTCGTAAATATAAAGTCGATTATTTATGGGTTCTTTCGAGAGCGGCAATTATTGTTCCCGTTTCAGCTGGATTAATTCGTTTAGGAAACCTTATGAATTCCGAAATTTATGGCCATGTAACCACTATGCCTTGGGGATTTTATTTTATAAATAGTACCGATGTTCGTTATGGTATCGAAAAACTTGAACCACATCATCCAACACAGATTTATGAAGCATTGGCTTATTTCAGCATCTTTGCTATATTGTTATTTTACTATTTATGGAAATCAAAAACCAATACTGTTAAAAATGAGATTTTAATTGGTCTTGTTTTAACCTTAGTATTTACCTTCCGTTTTTTTATTGAATTCTTGAAAAATACTCAAGTCGATTTCGAAAGTAAAATGCCTATAAATATGGGACAGATTTTAAGTATTCCTTTTGTTGTTGTTGGCTTATATTTCCTTTGGCGAGGTTTTAATAAAAAGGCTGAAGTTGAATAATTGAATATGTTCAAAAATGTATACGTTTTGTTTCTATTGATTTTATTAGGATGCAATAGAAACTCTGATTTAAAACCCAAACGACTTTATGGGACAGTGAAAGCCCAAGATAGTGTTGTTTATAAAACTATAAAAATTGAGACTATAGTTTGGATGGCTGAAAACTTAAGAACAACTGTTTACAATGATGGGACAGTAATTCCTTCTGCAAAAAACACTTTAGGATGTTACAGTTGCACTACTGGTAGTCAATGTACTTATAACATGACTGAAGTTTCTGATTCAATTAAAACATTTGGACGGTTTTATAATTATTATGCAATAAAAAGTAATAAATTATGTCCCAAAGGCTGGCATGTTCCAACAGAATTAGAATGGGATAAAATGGAAAATTATTTGATGACTCATGGATATAGTTGTAATTCAAATAATATTTACGAAATAGCAAAGTCATTGGCATCTGATTCAAATTGGAAAAAATCTGTCTATACAGATGCAATTGGTTATGTCCAGTCTGTCAATAATCGAAGTGGATTTAATGCTGAACCTGCTGGTTATCTTAATAATAGTGGTTCTTTTGTAGAACTTGGAATTAGTACTCATTTTGGAACTTCAAGTTCTCCTAATGGGAATAATCTTTTTTATCATATCTTGTCATATGATGATCAGTATGTAAAGTACAATTTTGCTGATTCACATTCTTATTTATCAGTTCGTTGTGTGAAAGAGTAGGTGTAAATGGGGCATATAGAAAAATACCCCATTTTTCAATAATCTTATACTCCAAAGCTTTTCAAGCCTTCAAAATCTAAAGTTGCAAAATAATCTTTAATCGTTTCTGCACGGCGAATTTCAACTACCGAATTATCGGGGCGTAATAGCAATTCTGCAGAACGGAATTTAGCATTATAATTAAATCCCATTGCATGTCCGTGAGCTCCTGCATCGTGAATTACAATGATATCGCCAGCTTCAGTTTTTGGTAATTTTCTGTCAATAGCAAATTTATCGTTATTTTCACATAACGAGCCAGTTACATCGTATATTTCTGTATTCTCAACGGCTTCTTTTCCTAAAACGGTTATATGATGATAGGCACCATACAAAGCTGGACGCATTAAATTTGCCATACATGCATCTAAGCCTACATATTTTTTATATGTTTCTTTCATGTGCATAACGCTTGTAACCAAATATCCAAAAGGTCCCATAATGAAACGTCCCGATTCAAGATATAATTTCACATCAGGATGTCCATTCCCGATAATAATTTTATCGTATAATGCTTTAATCCCAGAACTTACTATTTGCAAGTTAACTTCCGTTTGCTCTGGACGATAAGGAATTCCAATTCCTCCACCTAAGTTTACAAATTCGAATGTTATACCAACTTCTTTGCTAATTGCAATTAAAAGTTCAAAAAGTAATTCAGCCGTTTCTACAAAATACGATGGATCAAGTTCGTTTGATGCTACCATTGTATGAATTCCAAAACGTTTAACGCCTTTAGCTTTCAACATTCGGTAACCTTCAAATAATTGTTCGCGAGTAAATCCATATTTTGCTTCCTCTGGATGTCCAATTATAAGATTTCCTTCTTTCAACGATCCTGGATTGTAGCGACAACAAACCAATTCTGGTAATCCTGCACATTTTTCTAGAAATTCGACATGCGATATATCGTCAAGATTAATAATTGCACCAAGTTCTTTTGCTTGAATAAATTCTTCGGCAGGAGTATCGTTCGATGTAAACATTATGTTTTCACCAATTGAGTCAACACTTGCAGCAAGTTCTAATTCGGGACCCGAACTACAATCAGCACCAAAACCTTCTGCCTTCAAAATTTTCATCAAATAAGGATTTGGACATGCTTTTACCGCAAAATATTCCTTAAACCCTTTATTCCACGCAAATGCGTCAACTAGTTTTTGAGCATTTGCTCTTATAGCTTTTTCGTCATAAATGTGAAATGGAGTTGGGTGATTTACTATCACTTTCTCGATAAATTCTTTGTTGAAAGGCAAACTTTTAGTACTCATAATAAATAAAATTTTAACGTTGCAAAGGTAGCGATTTTTATGCTTTATTCAATTCAAATGTACGCTACCAATCCTGAATTTATAATCCCTTAATCTTGGGGTTTATTTTAGGTTGTCGGTATTTATGTCTTTTATTTCAATGATTTGTTTAATTACTGCATACATTGTTAAACCCGAAATCGTTTTAATCCCAAGTTTTTCCGAAATATTTTTCCTATGCGAAATAGCTGTATGTGTACTGATAAATAATGAATTAGCAATTTCTTTATTTGTATAACCAAGTGCTACTAACTTTAAAACATCAATTTCTCGAGGAGTTAAGTCTTGAGCTTGTTTACCAATATTATCATCAGAAAATGATGAAATGCTTTGTTGAATTTTATTTTGAATTAATGATGAATTATCCTCAATATATATAATATCTTCACCTTTATTCGTATAACTAAATGACTGAAATTTAATCGTTTCAGCCGATTCGTAGTGTTTCTCAATAAATGCTTGATTTGCTTCTAATAGGTCTTCAGAAATTATTACCAAGATGTATCCCAACAAATGGGGATAATCGAAAAAGTCATCGGTAGTTCTGATGATTATTGGTTCTATTCCAATTTCATTAACAATGGAATACAATCCTTTCAGAATCGTTTCGGAGCGATTGAATAAAAGAATATTTACCGTTTTTTGTTCCATCGTTAATCTATTGATTGATTAAGAAAACCTTTAACTCTTGGATACAAAATACGCTCTTCAATTCTAGCGTGATCTTTTAAATCTTTTTCAAAACGGAATATTGAAATAGCAAATGTATTACAGCTATTAGCGTCGTCAAATGGAGGTAAATATTTGATTAATATATTTTTAATATCAATGATTTTATCGTCGAGTTGTGAATGTGTATTATTTAAATGCAAATCCGAAACTTTCTTTTTAATGGTATCGGACATTACTTTGTTTTCACTCAAATCGAGGATTAATGGGAATATTTTTTTCTCTTCGTTTTCGATATGTTTGTTGTATTCATTTTTAAATGCAACAAACATTTTTTCAAGCAATTGCAAAATCTCATTATGACTACTATTTTGAGCTATAATCGCATTAAAACGTTTTTCTATTTCTGGTAAAATGTAATTTTTGTAATATCCATGCGTGGCAATGAGATAGTTGATAATATCAGCAATTTTAAAATTCGAAAATTTATGCTCGGGGAAATAATTCTCACTATGATAAACGTTAATAATAGCAAGAAAAAAATCAGGATCTATATTATATTGTTCACATGCTTTGGCAACGCTGATATCGCCAAATCCTAGTTTAATTCCAAATCTATGTAAAACAGGAAGCAAATCGCAATCGTGTTCAATGATTTCTACAATTTTATGTTGACTATTAAAAATACTCATAATTAGTAATCTTTTTATTAATTAGCACTTTAGCAAATTTTCAACGAATCTTTCTATAAAATATCTGTTTTTAGGTTGATCGTTCTCCTATTTTTGCTACATTTGCTTATCTGTTACATTTTTTTAATTAATAGCTTCCTTTCGAACTCGGCGGAATTAGTATAGCCACCCTATACTTATCCCGCCGGTTCTCTTTTTATCCTTTTGAAATTTTACAAAATCAGTTTATCAATATTCTTCACAGCTTCACTAAGCAACGAAATTGCATTTTTTACATCTTGCTTATGCACCATTTCTATTACAGAATGAATGTGTCGTGTAGGAATTGAAATTGCTCCAGCTATTGCTCCACCTTTTACCATTTTTTGCAAATTTGCAGTATCTGTTCCTCCGGCAGGTAAAAGTTCTGGTTGCCATTTAATTGATGCATCATCAGCAGCTTTTTTTAAAAATGCTACCATGCGTCTATCGGCAATTACCGATGAATCCATAATTTTTATTGCTGCTCCTTCACCTAACTTCGATACTTGTTCATGTGCTTGACTTCCTGGCACATCAAAGGCTATTGTTGTATCTATAGCAATACCAAAATCGGGTTGAATTTGTAGTGTTGCAACATGAGCACCACGTAAACCAACTTCTTCTTGAACAGTGAAAACGGCATACGTGTCAAATGGTAATTCAATGTTTTTTAATTGTACCAAAGCTTCAATCAACACATATACAGAAATTCTATTATCAAGCGATTTGCCATTTATACAATCTCCCATTTCAATCAATTCACGTTCGCGAGTTACAGCATCACCAATCGATACTATTTTAACAACCTCATCTTTTTTCATTCCAAGGTCGATATAATAATCGGTAATTTTCATTGGTTTTCCACGTTCATCTTCAGACATAAGATGAATTGGTTTTGAACCCATTACTCCAATAATATCTCTTGCTCCATGAATAATTACTCGTTGTGAAGTTAACGTTTTCGGATCAAAGCCTCCAAGTGGAATAAAGCGAACAAATCCATTATCGTCGATATGTGACACAATGAAACCAATTTCGTCCATGTGTGCTGCCAACATTATTTTTTTTGACACTTTCCCTTTTCTAAAAGCAACAATATTTCCCATATTGTCAATCGTTATCGAATCAACATTGGGACTTATTTCTTTAATAATAACTTCGCGAATTCTACCTTCAAATCCAGGTGCTCCAGCTGTTTCGCTTATCGTTTTTAACAATTCTATTCTTAAATCTGTACTCATTATAATGGTATTACTTTATAAATCAAATGGTTTAAAGACTTTTAGGCCATTAAACAAAGATAGAAAAAAACAGATACAATTTTGTTACGCAATATCCTTGCAAACAAAACAGTTAGTATATTTGACGCATGGACACACATAACATAACATATCAAATTCCACCATCGAACGGACGACGTTTTGCCTTTGGCGATGTGCATGGTTGCTTTAAAACTTTGTTGGCTTTGCTTAATAAAATACAAGCAACCGACAACGATCAATTGTTTTTTCTTGGCGATATGATTGATCGTGGAAAACATTCCGAATTAGTCCTCGACTTTTTAATTCATGGTCAGCAACAAAGCAAAAATGTGTTTTGTCTTCGTGGCAATCACGAGCAATATTTAATGAGTATTCTCGATAAACTCGATGAGGAAACCCCAAAATTGTTTTTAAGTAAAAATAATCTCCATTTTCTTTTCGATCGTCATAAGAAGATGAAACAAAAATATTTCGATTTCTTTTCTAGTTTGCCTTATTATTTCGAATTACCCAAGCAATATCTGGTTCATGCAGGGTTTAATTTCAATGGCAATCCATTCGAAAATTTAGAAGACATGCTTTCGATGCGCGATTTTAAACCAAACTTGCAATTTCTTGGTGATAAAAAGTTTATTATTGGGCATACACCAATTGAATATTCTGAAATAGAAAAGTCATTGAGAAAAAATGCTCCCGTTATTAATATTGATAATGGTTGTGTTTTTGCCGAACGTTTCCTAGGAAAAGGTAGTTTGGTATGCATCGATTTGGATAATTATACAGTCTACTCTCAAAAAAATATTGAATAAATGATCCATACAAGTAATGATCGATTTCGTAAAAATCTTTTGATTTTGATTTTTTCAATCATTGCTTTCCAATGTTTTCCTCAGAATTATAACCATTTTTACGATCAAGCTGAAATTGAATTTAAGAATCGAAATTATTACCAAGCAGCTCAATTTTACGAACAGTCACATGAATTTATTCCTAACGTTTCCGAAATTACATTTAAACTAGCTCAGTCCCTTTTATTTGCCCATAATTATGAAAAGGCATTAGTTTACTTTACCGAAGTTATTACTAAAAGCCCAGGAAAATATCCAATGGCTTATTTCTATCAAGCCGAACTTCAAAAAATGCTCGGAAAATATAGTGATGCAATGTCATCGTATAAATATTATTTTCATTTTTTTACCGACAGCTCTGAATTTGTTAAGAAAGCTCAGAATCAAGTTCCCAGTTGCGATTTTGCTATAAAAAATAATAGTGTTCAACCCATTAATATTACTAAAGTTTCAGAACCAGTAAATACATTTTTTAGCGAAATAAATATTGCTGAGTTTGGCGATTCTACTCTGTTATATAGTGCTTTAACACCAAATGTCGATAGCACGCAGTTTGTTGCTAAAATGTTCTTTAGTAAACACATTTATAATTACGAAACATTAATTCGTCGAATAAATGAAACGAAAACGAATGTTATTGATTTAACTCTTTCACCCGACCAAAACACCGCATTTTTTTGTGCTTGTGTTGACACAAATCATAGTAGCGATTTTAAAATATATAAATGTGTTTTCGATTCAATGCAATGGCGAGATCCAGAACTTTTACCCGATCATATAAATCTTTATGGATATAAAAGTACACAGCCTTTTTTTACTAAGATTAATGGGAAAGACTATTTATTTTATGTTTCCGATCGCCCTGGAGGACAAGGTAATTTAGATATTTGGTATTCGCAATGGCTTTATAATCGCTTTCTAAAACCAATTAATCTAGGTATTGAAGTAAATACAATTGGCGATGACATAACTCCTTATTACGATACACTGAACAATCAACTCTATTTTAGTTCCGAAATGCATAAAGGCTATGGTGGTTTTGATGTTTTCACATCTAAAGGAATTCCTGGCAGTAACTGGTCTTCAGCGGTAAATGTTGGTTTACCAATAAATAGTTCATTCAACGAAGTTTATTTTACTATAAGTCAAAATAGAAAACGCAGCTATTTTACTTCCGATAGAACTCCAGTCAAAATAGATAAAGACAATTACTATTTCAATGATTTTTATTGGTTTAAGAATAATCTAGATACAACTAAATCACTTGCTATAAAGGATTCGATAAAAATAGCTACTGCAAGTAAACTCCCCAAAACTGTAAATGTCGAATCCAAACCTACAAATACAATTAAACAATTTGAATCCAAACCAAATCTTGAATTCCAACTCTACTTTAATCATAATGAACCTCTGCTTGAAGATGAAAAAATAGACTATTCGAAACTTTTAAAATCATATTCAATCGATCAATCTGCCGAATTGAAAATTACTGAAATAAATAAGGCATTTGACGATTTTAATAAATCTTTAGATAATATAATAAACAATATTAATAGTCTTAATGAAGTTGTAATTCAATTAAAAGCGTATACAAGCCCAACAGGAAGTCAGCAATATAATATCCAATTAGCTCAACGACGGATTAATTCAATTGTTAATTATATAAAGTCATTTCATTCTGGTGAATTGGCAAAATATTTGGAAACAAAGATTCAAATCAATATTCAAACACCTGAAATACCTATCAACCAAGGCCTTGATAATAAAGAAGAAACTAAAATGGCATCTTTGAGAAAAGTTAATATAATTATTTCTACAAAATAGTAAGTTTGGCACACAACTTGCATGATTCATTATAAGTATAATAGTTTAAATCATACTTTTATGAAAAGAATTGCATTTTTAATCGGAACAATAGCACTGTTAAGTGCTTTTACCGATAGCGACACAACCGAAAGCATTCCAAATAATGCTTATTTAGATGGTGAAAAACTTACCTATTTAATGTATTATGGCTGGTTAGATGGTGGAACGGCATCATTGAGTATAACGAAGGCTAATGTAGACGGTCGAAATATTTTACATGCTAAAGCTGTTGCAAAAACATCAGGATTGGCCGATAAACTTTATAATGTAAATGATGTTTATGAAAGTTATATTGATGAAAATACTGGAAAACCCGTTTTAGCTATCAGAAAAATTGCAGAAAAAAAATATCGTTTTTATGATGAAATAAAATTTTTCCATCATCGCAACCAAATTGAAAGCAAGCGTAAAGGTGTTCAAAATGTACCAAAAGATATTTTTGATTTCGTTTCAGCGTTTTATTATTCACGAAGAGCTTTATTTGGCAATGCAAGAGTAGGTGATACTTTAAAATTTAATACCTATTTTGACGATAAAATTTATCCAATTGCTGTTCGTTATTTAGGTCGCGAAAATATAGAAACAAAAGCTGGTAAATTTAGAGCTTTAAAGTTTCGTCCAATTGTTGAAGCAGGTAGGATTTTTGACTCTCCCGATGATATGACTTTTTGGGTTTCAAACGATCAAAACTTTGTTCCACTTCGTATAGAATTCAATTTGATGGTTGGATCAATGAAATGTGACTTAATTGAATACAGTGGATTAAAAAATCAAATTGCAAAGTTGAAATAATAAAAAAAGGAGGCTAAACTAGTCTCCTTTTTTTGTACACAAATGCTATCTATAAATTTGATGCAATAGATGCTGCAATCGTTTGAAATTCTTCTTGTGATAATGAAAGTTTTTCCTTTTTAAAATCTAAATCACCAAGCCCATTTATGGGACATAGATGAATGTGACAATGAGGAACTTCAAGGCCTATAACAGCAATGCCTATTCGCTGACATTTAATTGATTTTTCAATCGCTTTTGCAATTTTCTTTGAGAATACCATCATCTCAGCTAGGAGGCTATCTTCTAAATCAAAAATATAATCTACTTCAATTTTAAGTACAACCAAAGTATGTCCTTTTGCTAATGGCGAAATGTCGAGAAATGCAAAAAACTTTTCGTTTTCAGCAATTTTGTAGCAAGGAATTTCGCCATTTATTATTTTGGAGAATATTGTTGCCATATTACCTTATCTACTAACTTCTGTAATTTCAAATGTCATCATTCCAGCTGGAGCTTTTACTTCAACAATATCTCCAACTTTTTTACCCATTACGCCTTTTGCAATAGGAGTACTAATTGATATTTTACCTAGTTTTAAATCAGCTTCCGATTCCGAAACAATCATGTAATTCATGGTTGCTCCATTCTTAGTATTCTTAATTTGAACTTTCGATAAAATCTGAACAATACTTGTGTCTGTTGCTAAGCTTTGATCTATAATTCGTGAATTTGCTAGTGTTTCTTTTAAGCGCGAAATACGTAATTCTAATAAGCCTTGAGCTTCTTTAGCAGCATCATATTCAGCATTTTCAGAAAGGTCACCTTTGTCGCGAGCTTCAGCAATTTGTTTTGAAGCATTAGGTCTTTCGACATGTATAAGGTGATCAAGATCATCTTTCAATTTTTTTAATCCTTCTTCTGTTACGTACGAATAATTTGACATACTATTTAATAGTTTAGGTAAATACAAAATAAAAAGAACCCTGTGTTTTCTCACAAGATTCTTTACAAAAATTTCGAAATACAAAGATACTACAATTTAAATACCTAATGCAAATTTCAAGATATTAAAAATGGGAGCTTTTAGTTTATGACTATTTTTTATGAAACCAAATTTTAATTTTTCTCCAAAGGGAAGGTCTATCTCCATTATTAAGGCTTTTTGATTTCTTCTCATTCTCTTTCATGCGCTTACGAACTTTTTTCGACTGCATTTTGTCATGAAATTTCTCGTAATTTTCTTTCTTCTCTTTCTCGTCTTTTTTGAGTTTTTTGCCCAATTCTTTTTTTGTCAATGGAGTATTCGTGTCTTTAGAATAGCTTTTCCCTTTTTTTGCAGCTTTTTGTTCGGGACTCGAACCTGGTGTCCAAACCTTATCTTTGTCAGCAACATCACGTTTGCGTGCATCAGAACCCGAGGCTTGTGCCGAAACGTTTTTGGCGCATATTGTAAAGAGTAAAATGAATGCTATAACAGAAATACTTTTGATCATTTAACGTTACATTTTAATTAACTATCTTTGTGAGAAATAATACTGTAAAAATAGTATAATTATTAATTGAAAATGAAACACTTTAAAATCTATCTTTTATTTCTTGCAATTTGTTTTGCTTGTACAAAAGATGAAAATCCGGTTCCTCGAGTTTCTGTCAATATTTGGAAATATGATATTGCAAGTGATCCGGAACTTACTAATTTACTTGCACCTTTCAATGGAGTTGTTGTAACTGGAGGTTATAAGTTGAATGGGATAATAATCTATCGTCTTAAAAATGAAGGTGTATTCGATGATTTTGTTGCTTATGATAGAACTTGTCCTTATGAATCAAGTACTTGTGTGATGGTTTTAGGGAAAGGAGGTTTGTATAATTGTACTTGTAAGTGCTGTGGCTCAGTATTTAATCTTTATGGTGGATATATGGAGAATGGCAAGACTAAATATCCTCTTCGAAAGTATAGTTGTGATTATATTGAGGGCAGTTTACATATTTATTAAAAATATAGTACTGAATATCAGCCTACTAAAAAATATTTTCAAAAAATGTGAAAAATAATTTGCGAAACTATTGAACTGAATAAAAACTGTAGTATATTTGCAAACCCAAATCGCAATGCTTTGGCAAACAAAAATGGCTCGTTCGTCTAGGGGTTAGGACGCCAGGTTTTCATCCTGGTAGCAGGGGTTCGATTCCCCTACGAGCTACGATTTAAGAAATTAATATTTTAGTAAAATGGCAAATCACAAATCATCGCTAAAAAAAGCGAGACAAATCGAAGCAAAAAGACTGCACAATAGATATTATGCAAAAAGTACTCGTACTGTATTAAAAGAGCTTAGACTTACAACAGATAAGGCTGAAGCTACAAAATTGTTGCCAGAGCTTACTTCAATGCTTGATAAATTAGCTAAAAATAATGTAATACATAAAAATAAAGCTTCAAACTTAAAATCAGAAGCTGCATTACATGTAAACTCACTTAAATAGTAGGTTGCATTTTAAAATATTCAGAAGAGATCTCCTATGAGATCTCTTTTTTTTTATACTATAATCTCGTTAATCTTCCTTTTCAAAAGGTCAGTTTTACTTTAATGATTGAGATTCAACACAAAGAAATCTTTTTAGTCTTTTAGTTTTATAATTCATGTTGGTTTCATAGAAACTATCCAAATAGGTTTTTTATCTTTGCAATTCAGAATCTTTAATTATGGAAACCAAAGAGGTTAAAATAGGCATAATTCAATGTGCATGCTTTAAGGAAAAGCAAAAAAATATCGATAAAACTATTGAGCTTATAAAACGTGCTTCGGCTCAAGGTGCTCAAGTTATTTGTCTCCAAGAATTGTTTACTTCATTGTATTTTTGTGATGTTGAAGATCACGATAATTTTCTTCTTGCTGAATCTATTCCAGGTCCTTCAACTGAAATCTTTCAAAAATTAGCTAGTGAGTTACAAGTTGTAATTATAGCTTCGTTATTTGAAAAAAGAGCTGAAGGATTATATCACAATACCATTGCTGTTATTGATGCCGATGGTGCATATCTTGGGAAATATAGAAAAATGCATATTCCCGATGATCCTGGATATTATGAAAAATTCTATTTCACACCTGGTGATTTAGGTTACAAAGTGTTTAATACCAAATATGGTAAAATTGGAACACTTATTTGTTGGGATCAATGGTATCCCGAAGCTGCTAGAATTACTGCATTAATGGGAGCTGATTTTATTGTTTATCCAACTGCAATAGGTTGGGCCGAAACACAAGATGAATCAACAAATAAAGAACAATATAATGCTTGGCAAACAATTCAAAAAGCACACGCCGTTGCCAATGGAATACATGTGATTTCTGTAAATCGTACTGGAATTGAAGGATCAATGCAATTTTGGGGTGGTTCTTTTGTTTCAAATCCATTTGGAACTGTGTTGTATCAAGCATCACATACCGATGAAGCCGTTGAAATAATTAGCATTGATATTAAAAAATCAGATTATTATAGAACGCATTGGCCTTTTTTACGCGATAGACGAATTGATAGCTATCAGCCAATAACGAAAAGATATATTGACGAACAATAATAATCAAAAACGTAAGGAATTAACTTTACGTGTACAAAATTTAAAATACAATTGTAATGGATAAATGTTCATTTTGTGGGAAGTCGAAAAAGGAAGTTAATTTACTTATAACAGGTATAGGTGGATTCATTTGCGACGGATGTGTAGAGCAAGCTAACGAAATTGTTAATGAGGAAGTAAAAGTTCGTCAAAAGAAAAGCAATGCTTCTCCAGCTATAAAACTAAAAAAACCAACAGAAATTAAGCATTTTCTCGATCAATATGTAATTGGTCAAGATGAAGCAAAAAAAGTGCTTTCTGTTGCCGTTTATAATCATTATAAACGTTTAAATCAAGTTGCAAAACATAATGCAACAGATGATGTCGAGATTGAAAAATCGAATATCATTCTAATTGGTGAAACTGGTACAGGTAAAACTTTACTTGCAAAAACAATTGCGAGACTTTTAGAAGTTCCTTTTGCTATTGTTGATGCAACTGTTTTAACTGAAGCTGGATATGTTGGTGAAGATATCGAAAGTATTATTACCCGATTACTTCAAGTTGCTGATTATGATGTAAAACAAGCTGAAAAAGGTATTGTTTTTATTGATGAAATCGATAAAATTGCTCGTAAAGGCGATAATCCTTCTATAACTCGAGATGTGTCGGGTGAAGGTGTTCAACAAGGTTTGTTGAAACTGTTAGAAGGTTCAATTATAAATGTTCCACCACAAGGAGGACGCAAACATCCTGATCAAAAGTTTATTGCAGTTGATACAAAAAATATATTGTTTATCTGTGGAGGAGCTTTTGAAGGAATCGATAAATTAATTGCACGTCGCTTAAATACAACAACTGTTGGATTTGGGACAAAAGAAAAAAGTGCTGATATCGATAAAACAAACTTTATTCAATATGCATCGCCAAGAGATTTACGTCATTTCGGAATGATACCCGAGATTATTGGACGTTTGCCTGTAATTGGTCATCTAAATCCATTGGATAAAGATATTTTACGAAATATTTTAACTGAGCCTAAAAATGCAATTACAAAACAATATAAAGCATTGTTCAAAATAGATGGAATAAATCTAGAGTTTGATGCTGATATGTATGATTATATTGTTGAAAAAGCAATTGAGTTTAAAATTGGAGCTCGTGGGCTAAGATCTATTTGTGAAACAATAATGGTTGATGTTATGTTTGAAACTCCGACATCAGATCAAACAGATTTGTATATAACAAAAGAGTATGCAGTCAAAAAACTTGAAAAAGCTAAGCTTGAAAGAATGAAATAGTTGATGAGAATCACCATTTTAATGTAAAAGAATATCAAAATCATTGTTGATATTCTTTTTTTTTATATCTTGGCTTATGTTTTTCAAAAAAAAGAAAAAAGAGAATGAGATTTTGTTTGGCTTTTATATGTTTATTCTTTTTAATTGGCTCTGTGTCAAAAGGACAGGATTGCATTAATTATCATCAAAATGCATGTCCTAAATTGAATCCAAATCCATATAATGAAGTTCCCGAAGGTTGTAAAAGTGCCTTGTTATTACGCGGAGAACAGATGGAATCGATATTTACAATATTTCAATGTAAGGATTATCGGATAACGTTATGCTCGGAACTATTTAATAACGAAGTAGTTTTGAAGATTTATGATGCAGATGATGGCTCAGTGTTATTGTATGATAATACTGTTAATGAAGTTGCACAGATATTTGAATTTCAAGTTTTTAATACTCGACGAGTCAGAGCAGTTGTTAGTATTCCCAAAACAAATGCTTCAAAGAAAAATACCGGCCTATTAGTTGAAAAAACTCCTAGAGGTTGCGTTGGACTCCTTCTTGAATCGATGGTAACTAGGAAATAGTTGTTTTAAGAATTGTCATTCATTCTCCATTTAATTTCTTTATAACTTTACCATGAAATATGAAAGAAAACGCATATTTTGTGTGTATTTACCATCCATTTTGTTATTTTTGTTGTGGAAAAATAGAATCTATTTATGTTAAAGAAAATACTAATAATATCACTTATAGTTTGTTTTGGCGGCATTGTTGTTCTTTCATTTTTCTTTTTGAAAAAACAACAAGTAAAGCAAGATTTTTTAACCATAAAAGCAGTTCCCATAAATAGTTTCTGTATTCTTTCGATTAATGATTTCCATCGTTTTATTGATAAGACATTACACAATAATCAAATTTGGCAAGGCATAATGCCTATTCCTGCTGTTAATAAGCTACAATCTGATATTCGTTTTATTGATTCATTGGCAGGTAATGATTTAAAGACAGCCGATTTCCTGAATGGTAAAAATATGCTTATATCAATGCATTATACCGGAAATTTGGATTTCGATTATCTGTTTTCAATTGGACTTGAAACCGAATCCAATTCCGATAGGTTTGTTGAAATTGTTAATTCAAAAATGTCAGCTAAAGGTAAACTGACCACTTATCAGTACGATAATACTACTGTATATTGTGCTTCATTTGATAGTACGAATGCAACTCATCGAATTTATTATAGTGTAATTCGTAATATGTTTATTGCAAGTAAAGCTCGTGTATTGGTTCAATCGAGTATTGGGCAAATTCTTGCTGATGAATCATTACTAAAAAATAAAAGCTTTGCATTGGTCTATAATTCAAGCGATAGAGAAAAACCTATGAATATCTTTTTAAATTATAAGACAATTCCTAAGTTTCTTTCTTCATTTGCTAGTAATACATATTATAAAAATATATCTCAATCTACAAAAATGGCAAACTGGGCAGAGCTCGATTTGACATTAAAGAAT
>Ga0302286_10001075_pt1 | contig 20767 bp, 18 predicted proteins | sample III_Fen_E2_3_FD_198765 | JGI IMG/M metagenome (GOLD analysis project Ga0302286, IMG submission 198765) | Peat permafrost microbial communities from Stordalen Mire near Abisko, Sweden - III_Fen_E2_3 | ecosystem: Environmental > Terrestrial > Soil > Wetlands > Permafrost | place: Sweden: Abisko...
TTTTATCGCCACGTAAAACTAATGTTTTAAAAACCTGTTTTATATTTTGTCCCAATTTATTGGCAACTGCAATTGCGCTTAAATCAGATTCATTTACTTCATACGAAACTAATTCATACCTTATCTTTAGTTTGTCGAGCAATCGAGCTGCATTTGTTTTTGACATAACTATATCTTTAAATATTAAAATACATATATAGCAATTTAAAAAAACGAAAATACTCTTTTAACGAAATAAAACATCTCCCTATTCCTGTATTCTTGCTATAAACAATTTCGATAGTTCAGCAAGATTATCAAAAGAATACAAAGAGAGTCCTTTGGGTTTATCGTATATATCGTGATATGCTTTTGTTCCACCCATAGTATACACAAAAAAACAGGGAACTCCATGACGATAAAAGTAACATTGATCGCTAATACAACCTTGAACTCGTGGTTGCACTTTAGGTAGTAATTTTAGTGAATCGTTTATATTTTTCAAGAAATTAAATTGACGTTTTAGTTCACTTCCATTTACTACCTTCAAACCTTCTTCACCTGTTCCTATCATATCGAAATGTATCATAAAGGTAAATTGCTTTAATGGTATTACTGGGTTATCAACAAAGAATTTTGAGCCTATCAACCCTACCTCTTCTGCCGAAAATGCAATGCATGCAATCGTATATTTTTGTGGATGTTTGGCATAATATTCTGCTAAACAAAGCATCATGGCTACTCCACTAGCATTATCATTAGCGCCAGGAAATAATGCCTTTTTCCCCATTTTTCCAATATGGTCGTAGTGCGAGGTTAGAACAATAAACGAATCGGGATAAGTAGTACCTTTTATAATTCCAATTACATTTCGACTTTGGCATTTAGGCAAAAGTTCGGCCTCTACATTTAGAGATATATTTGTGCATTTTGTAAAATCGCCTTGTTTATTCAATTCAATAATGGGATAATTATAAAACGATTGACTAATCCCCCATTTTGTTTGCGATGTGTCGTGAATGATTAATCCTGTAATTTGATTTGAGGGTACTTTGTGTAGTAGTCGTAATACTTTTGCAAGCGAATCGATTACTTTTTTACCGGTATCGCTACTCGATAATATTGTTATTAAAAGGAAAGAACCTCTTGATGCTGTTAGGATAGAATCTCTACTTTTGGAATCGAGAAAACATTTTCGACTAACTGCATGAACTGGAAATTGCCCATTTATATTTGGACTTCCAGCTGTAACAACATAGTCTTTGCCCGGAATAAGTTTTTTATTATTGAGAGAAAATTCAATCTTGCCAGGATATACGACAACAGGAAAAATAAAATTTTGAAATGATGTAAGATAACCAAAAGATAGAAGTTTTTGCTCAATATAAAGGGATGCTTTTTTATGTCCATCGTTGACATATCCACGCCCAGCAAACTTTTTGGAAGATAATTTTTCGATATACTGCAGAGCTTGTTTTTTATATTGAGCATTAATTAACGTAGGAAATAAAAAAAAGAAGAAAATGCAAAGAAGTGTTGTCCACTTAAGAGGAAGAGTTCGATTTTGAAGCATTTGAATAATAGGTATAAATTTTAAAAGTTTGAGCGTTTAGATTTTTGGTTTTTCTTTTACCATTTTCTCATAATCTTCGTTAAGTGAATCGGTCCAACCAATAAAATAGCGAGTAATTTCGCCTAATTGTAATTTTCGTAAATCGGCATTGGTATTTGCCATTACATCATTCCAAAATATTTTATTTAGTTGTTTGGTATCGCGTTTATTTACTGTTGATGGATGATAATATAAATAAGGAGCTCCAAACAAATTAAGGATATCTTGTGCAATTAAATTAGGCTTTTTGGTGTTCATTATTGAATACTCAACATCGTCATTATTTGTTGTATTAAATGAAAAAATGAAATCTTCTTTGTAATAGTAATTTATCATAAAAACGAGTGCTACACTTTCAACATTATATTCGTTTCGTAGTTTTGTAATAAGTTTAAGCCTATTTTTTTCACCCGTTTTTGTCTTGATAATTTTGTTTGTCCATTTATCAATTTTATCTAAGCCTTCCTTATCGTCTATTAAATTATCAACTTGTCCTCCAAGCTTTTGTTTAATAATTTTAAGGCTGTCATCAACTTGCGTATTAAAATTGATTTGTAAGTTTTTCCCATTCATTTTGGCTGTTTCATTTAGCCAACTTATAGCAACTTTAATTGAATCAACAGTTGAATTTAAGTCAAAATCTGTCCAAGGACTGCTATCGCCTGTTTCAACAAATACCATATAAAATAGCACCTTACCTGTAAGTTTTTTACAGACATTATGATCTCGACCAAATAGTTTATCAACATCTCGTTCGCCAGGACTAAATGCTAATAACACAACACTTGGAATAATAACCATAAAGTATCGTAATCTTTTAGTACTATTTGAAAATGGGAAAACCATTAATACATGTTTTTGATTCGTATATCTAAGTTACAGCTTTTTTATAAAATATTTAGTTTAAAATTATTATTTGATTTCACACAAAAACAAAACCTCTGAAATACAATAATTCCAGAGGTTTATTAGTTCTTTAAAAACTATTATTTTATAAAAAAATTAGTCAGTAATTTCAGATTCACCTGGCATTAATTCATCAAGATTTTTAGAATATACCTGCATAGCTTTCCAGCTCATACCCATACTTGAGAATCCACCATCGTTGAATAAATTTTGCATAGTAACTTTTTTCGTAAAGTCCGAGAACATAACTAAACAATAGTCAGCACAATCTTCGGCCGATGCATTTCCAAGAGGAGACATACGTTCTGAGAAATCTAACAAATCGTTAATACCTTTTACACCACTACCAGCAGTTGTAAGTGTTGGTGATTGAGAAATTGTATTAATTCTGATTTTTTTGTTACGACCATAAATATAACCAAAACTACGAGCAATCGATTCAAGCATAGCTTTAGCTTCAGCCATTTCGTTGTAACCATAGAATGAACGTTGAGCAGCAACATACGATAAAGCAACTACCGATCCCCATTCATTGATTGCATCAAGTTTACGAGCCGATTGTAAAAGTTTATGGAATGAAATTGCCGAAATATCCAAACTCTTCATCATGTAGTTGTAGTCTAAATCATCGTAAGGACGTTTTTTACGAACGTTCAATGACATACCTATAGAATGTAGAATAAAGTCAATTTTCCCACCAAGATGTTCCTGAGCTTCTGTTAAAAGAGCTTCTAAATCATCAACATTTGCTGCATCGGCTGCAATAACTTTCGAATTTGTTTTTTCTGCTAATTCATGAATTGTTCCAAGTCTGATTGCCGAATCTGTATTTGTTAATACAAATGTAGCACCTTGTTCGTGTGCTTTTTCTGCAACTTTCCAAGCTATTGACATGTCATTCAATGCGCCAAAAATGATACCTTTTTTTCCTTTTAATAGATCTTGTGCCATAATTTTCTTTTTAAGTTTAACTTTTCAGCAATTCTTCTGCGTGCTCAATTGCTGCATTTGTTAGATTTTTGCCACTTACCATTTTGGCAATTTCATTAATTCTTTCGGTTTGTGTTAATTTTTTTATATTCGTATTTGTTGTTGTTGCATTATCTTGTTTATATACAATGTGATGTTCATTACCTTTTGCTGCAATTTGCGGTAAATGAGTAATGCAAATAACTTGCATATTCTTCGACATTTCTCTCATTATATTGCCCATTTTATCAGCAATATCGCCAGAAACACCGGTATCTATTTCATCAAAAATAATTGTAGGAAGCGATTTAGCTTCAGAAAGTTCAGCTTTCAAACATAGCATAATTCGCGACAATTCCCCACCCGAAGCTGTTTCTGTTATTGGTTGTAAAGGCATATTTTTATTTGCCGAGAACATATATTTCGTTTCGCTTTTACCATTTCGACGAAGTTCAGCTGTTTTCTTTACTTCAATATCAAAAATAACATTTGGCATACCAAGTTCCTTAAGTTTTTCTGTTAATGTTTTACTTAAAGGTTTAGATGCTTTTGTGCGATTATCGAACAACTTTAGTGATTTTTTTTCGAGTTCTAATATCGTTGATTCAATATCGGTTTTCAACTGCTCAATAGTTTCTTCATATGAATGAGCTTGCTCTATAAATAATTTCAATTGAGCCTGGATTGAAAGCAATTCGTCTACCGATTGAACTTTATGTTTTTGTTGTAAATTCAGAATAATATCAAGACGTTTCCCTACAATTTGCTGACGTTCAGGATCGGCATTAATACCATTATAATGATTACTAATTTCACTTGCAATGTCTTTCAATTCAATTAAACTATCTTCGAGTCTCAAAGATAATTGTTCAGATGGTTTAAAGAATGCTTTCGATTTGGAAAGAGATAAAATTACCGACTTAACTTGAACTAAAATATTCGTTTCATCATTAGTAAAAGTAGCTTGGGCTTGTGAATATGTTTCTTTTAAATCTTCAGTATGATTTAATTTTTCAAACTCTTCTTCTAATTCCGATTGTTCACCAGCAACTAACTTTGCACGTTCCAACTCATCGAGTAAGAAGGTTTTAAATTGTAATTCTAGATTTGCAGTATCGGCATGTGATTTAAGATTGTCGAGTTCTTGTTCTTGTTTTTTTAGCTTTAAATAAAGAATATTATAATCAACAACATCTAGTTGAATGCCCGCTGAACAATCTAAAATATTTTGTTGAAACTCATTTGAATTGAGTAAGCTATTTTCGTGTTGCGAATGTATATCAATTAAACTTTCACCTAAGTTTTTCAATGTTTCAAGAGTAACAGGAGTATCGTTTACAAAAGCTCTTGACTTTCCGTTGGGCGAAATTTCTCTCCGAATTACCGATTCAACTTCGTAATCAATATCGTTATCTGTAAAAAATGCTTTTAAATCGTATCCTGTAATATTGAATGATGCTTCGATAATACTTTTTTCAGTTGGTTGTTTCAAAACAGATGAATCGGCACGTTGACCAACCAATAAAGATAATGCACCAAGAATAATTGACTTTCCTGCTCCAGTTTCGCCAGTTATAGTTGTAAATCCTTTTTCGAAATCAATCTCCAAAGAATCAATAAGTGCAAAGTTCTTTATTTTTAATTTTTGCAACATGCTAATACTTATTTTTGGAGTAGAATTTTATCATATTCACTTGCTCGTCCTGGATCAACTTTTTTGCATAAAGTAGCAACTCTAGCTTTTTCGTCTGGTTGTGATTCTGAGAATATACTAATGATTTCTTTACTTTTTGCTTGAAAAAAACTGGTTGTAATTATTAATCCTGGTTTTACAGTATGAACTTTCTCAAGTTCAGCCAAGGCATCAGCAATTTTTGCTCGCCCTTCTGTTGGTTTATCGCTCATTACATCAAGTCCTAAGCGATGATAGTTATAAATACATGTCCTAAATGGAGCATAGGCTGAGTTTAAATAATTCTCTACTAACCAATATTTATTCTCTTTATTTTCATATGCTTTCCAACCAGCATAATCGCTTTGACCTTGTGCATTATTAACTAGTGTTTCAGCTTTTTGAAACCACTTCGTTCCACCATTTGGTGAAAATGAATCAAAATCTAATCCTAAGATAATATATGTATAAAAGGCTAATGAATACGTTAAATTTGAATTGAACCGTTGGTCATCAAATTCTATAGTACCAAATTCTTGAAAGACAAATTTAAATTTATCATCAACAAAGTTAAACATAACTGATGAGTATCTTGAATTAAAAGCAGGTCTGTTCGATTGAATTTGCAATGAACCATCAAACACATCACCCGATTTTTGCTTTATTGTAATAGAAACATTTACCTCTATCTTTTCTTTTTCATCAAATATATTATCTGTCCATACTTGACTATTCATAAATTGAGTGATAGCCTTTTTCATATTTTCATAAACTGAAGCATCACTTTCTTGCTGATCTTTTGCAGAAACGTTTACCGAACACTTTATTTCTTGAGAAAATACAGTAATCGACAAACAACTTAAGACGATAGACAGAACTATTTTACTATATAATTTCATAAAATAGCTTTTAGTTTATAAATAATATCTTTAGCCACTTCAGCTTTTGTTTTTAAATCGAAATCGGTAATTGTTCCATTCGATTCAACGATTTTAATTTTGTTAGTATCATGCTTAAATCCAGCACCATTATCGTTTAATGAATTTAAAACAATAAAATCAAGATTTTTCTTTTTGAGCTTTATTTCAGCATTTGAAGTTTCGTTTTCTGTTTCGAGGGCAAATCCAACCAACTTTTGTGAAATGGTTTTCATTTCACCTAAAGTTTTTGCAATATCTTTATTTGGAACAAGTTCAATTGAAAGTGCATTTTCGTTTCGCTTTATTTTTTGATCCGAAAATGTTTTAGGAGCATAATCTGCAACAGCAGCACATAGAATTGCTGCATCACATGTTGGGAAAATTTCAACAGCTTTTTCATACATTTCGTTCGCCGTTGTAACGTTATATCTTGTAATATTTTTATTCGAAATTTCGAGCGATACAGGCCCAGCAACTAAAGTAACATCAAAATTATTATTAGCCATTTCTTCAGCTAAAGCAAAGCCCATTTTTCCCGATGAATGATTACCAATGAACCTTACAGGATCAATTGGTTCATAGGTTGGACCCGCTGTTATTAGAATTTTTTTTTTAGCTTGAGAATTTAGCGAATCGAAATGTTCTGCAATTCGTTGAATAATTATTTCTGGTTCTTCCATTCTGCCTTTTCCTGAAAGTCCACTAGCTAATTCTCCCGAAGCTGGTTCAACAATCATATTTCCATATGATTGAAGTGTTTCGATATTTTTGCGAGTTGCTGGATGCGAAAACATATCCATATCCATTGCTGGAGCAACCATAACGGGACATCGAACAGACAAATAGGTCGTTAACAATAAATTATCGCATACTCCATTTGCCATTTTTGCCATTGTATTTGCCGAAGCAGGAGCAATAACAAATAAATCGGCCCATAAACCTAAATCGACATGACTGTTCCAGCTTCCATTTCTTTCATTAAAGAATTCACTTTGAACAGGTTTATTGCTTAATGTAGACATAGTTAAAGGGGTAATAAACTCTTTTGCACAAGGTGTCATAATCGTTTGCACCTCAGCACCAGATTTAATCATCAATCGAACTAAAGCTGCTGATTTATAAGCGGCGATACTGCCCGTTAATCCTAATATAATTTTTTTCCCCCTTAGCATGTGCTATGGATTTATTCCGAAATAGAAGCTTCTACTTCTGGTCTTCTCCAATATATTTTACCATCTTTAAATTCTTCGATTGCCATTAATGTTGGTTTTGGCAAACGCTCGTAAAATTTAGAGATCTCAATTTGTTCACGGTTTTCAAACGTTTCATCTAAGTTATCAGAAAAAGATGCAAACTCTTCAAGTTTTTGATCTAATTCTTTTTTTATTTCTATTGCAATTTGATCTGAGCGTTTAGCAATAATCACAATTGATTCATAAATGTTGTTTGTTCCTTTTTCAAGATCAACTAAGTCACGAGTGATTGTTGTGCTTGGTGCTTTTGATTTTTTGTAGTCCATAAATATATTGAATTTAAACCTGTATTATTGAGTTATCTTTTTAATGTAATCTTGACTTTTAGCAAAGTATTTTTCTGCTTCTTTAATATGTTTACTTGCTGGATATTCATCCAAAAACGATTCATAATCATTTATAACCGATTCGTATCGTTCAGTTTGTTTTGTTACAATACTATTCTCAGCCATAAGAAAACCTGATTTTACAATTAGAAATAGAGCTTCTTCTCTATAATCAGAATCAGGATATCCGTTGATATAGTTTTTTAAAGCAACACTTGCTGCTTTATATTTTTCCATATCATAATATGTTTTCGAATTAAGGAAAGCTTTTTTCTCTATCTTTTTTCTTAATTCAGTTGAATATTTATTACATAAATCAACATTTACCCCATGAGGATATTTATTGATATATATTTGAAATTCCTCTATTGCATTACGTGAATATTCTTGATCGAGCGAATACTTTGGAGAACTCATATAAAAACAGTAACCAGTTAAGTATCTGCATTCTTCAACTTTATCGCTATTAGGGAAAGAATTCACAAATGTTTTTAAATAATATGAAGCCATTGCATAATCTTCGTTCATATAATTACATTGTGCAATGTAATAATTAATAGTTTCATCTTTATCAGTTCCCTTATAGACAGGCAAAATACTTTCGAATAATTGCTGTGATTTTAGATACTCTTTCTCATTATAAAACTTGATACCAGTTTCATATTTTAGATTGTAATCATTACTTTTAAGTGCTTTTTGAAATTCACTTTTGCAAGAAATCGCTAAGAAAGAGACGATTAATATGTGTAAATATAATTTTCGCATTGACATATTTAAGACCGCAAATATACTAATTTTTATAAAAAAACAATTCGATATTTTAAACGGCTATTCTTATTGTTTTATTGTGGTACATAAGAATCGGTAAGATGATATGTTTGAAATATCATTTCGCCCTTCCTCGGGTTAAATTGTAAACTATCTTCTTTAAACATATTTGATGAATTTGCCTGAAAAATGAGTTTATTATTGCCTTCGTGCAAAGGTATTCTACTATATGAAATACTATAAGGTAGTGTTTGCCAGTTCCTTGTATCTACTTTTTCGGTCGATGCTCCTGCTATTCCAACTAAAACTCCTGCTAAATCGTTTTTTGATCCTACGGCATATTCAAGTGCCTTTTTCGTAGCAAGTCGACTTACCGAATTTGCTACTTCACGCCACATTCTATCGTGTAAACATTTGAATGCTATTTCATTAATATTTTCAGCAATCTCTAAATTATATGATTTATTCTCTGTTAATAGTTTTGCATTTGTAAAAATGGGACGACGTTCATCGTATTTAGGAAAAGCTATTCGCATTAATCCAAGCTTATCCCAACCCATTGCTCCAAAGGGAATTGGAATTACATCATGAATTCCAACTTCGGCATTGTCAATCACCAACATACCATTTTCAACATTTGAGCTTACATTAATACTCCATTCCGATTTTACTGGTCCAAATCCATTTTCCCAAAAGAAAACTAATTCAGCAAAAGGTGCATCAGTAGGTTCATATTTAAAACCAAATTCTTTTTCATAAAAATCTACTTCACTCCAAAGTCCTGTTTTTGCAGCAGTTCGCAAAATATCTTTTTTTAATTGATCGGGAGTAAGAACATTATAATTTACTTCGTAATCTTTTTTATATGTCTCGTAAGCATTTCGGTATGCGATAAATGCATCATTATAATTACGTTTCGAGTCATAAATTAATCCCATTACTAAATGTGCAAATGCATCACTTTGATATCTGTTTTTATGCTTTGGATATTTATCGTTTAGTTTATTTAGCTTATTATTAATTTTTCGACATTCAACTAAAGCATCATCAGTTTTACCAATTGACAAATAATTATTTGCTTGAAAATAATTCACTAAAACTGTTTCAAAATCTTCAGTTTTATATGGTTTTACTGTTGGGTTAGTAACGAGTGTTAAAGCTTCTGCACCAATATTTTTACTATAATCTTCGATCAAATTATCGGCTTCTGTAAAATATGAAATACTACGATTGTAATCGCCTAGCATACGAGCAACATAACCCCGATTTAATAGATGAAGAACTTTGTTTTTGTTTCGTTTTCCTTTTTTGTAATGTTCGAGCCAATTATCGGCTTCTTTAAATTTTCCTGCATATAGTAAATCCTGAAATTCGATTGTTTTCATATAATATGTAGCACATCCTGAAATTAGAATAATACAACTGAAGAACAATAGGAATGAAGTTTTACTTTTTATCATTTTTTATATGAAATTATACTCTGAAATAAGGAAAAACAGTAATGTAAACTTATTTGCAAATGTACCATTTTTTATATTTTAAGCTCTCAATTCAGCAAGAATGAATATCAAAAGACATTAACAAGTTTGACAGTAAAAAAATATATACCTTTGTCACCATATTTATAATAAAAGTAAAAGCCTCAAAATATATGGATTCAAAAGTTTTATTTGCAATTATTTTAGCTGTTTTAGTGTTTGATTTTATTCTTGAACGAGTTCTTGAATATCTAAATGCTTCGAAAATGGGACAAGCATTTCCCGAAGAATTAAAAGGCTTATATGATGAAGAAAAATACAAAACACAACAATCGTACGAACGCGAAAATCATCGTTTTAAACTTATTACAGGAACATTTAGTTTTGCGATAATTTTGAGTATGATATTTTTAGGTGGATTCAATTTTGTTGACACATTCGTATCTGGAATTTCGAGCAATGCTATTGTTCAAGCCTTGATATTCTTCGGTATTTTAATGTTTGCTTCAGACATTATTAATACACCTTTTGAAGTTTACGACACCTTTGTTATTGAAACAAAATATGGATTTAACACAACAACAGTTAAAACATTTATACTTGATAAAATAAAAGGTTGGTTACTTGGAGCTATAATTGGTGGTGCTTTGCTTGCATTAATTATTTGGCTTATTGGAGCTTTCCCTACTACATTTTGGATTTTTGCTTGGCTTGTCGTTGGTTTTATAGCCATTTTCATGGCAATGTTTTATTCAAGTTTAATTGTACCATTATTCAACAAACAAACACCTTTAGAAGATGGAGAACTAAAACAGGCAATTACCATTTTCAGCGAAAAAGTAGGATTTAAACTTCACAATATTTTTGTAATAGATGGCTCGAAACGTTCAACCAAAGCAAATGCTTATTTTAGTGGCTTGGGTGCAAAAAAACGCATTGTACTTTTCGATACTTTAATTAATGAAATGTCAGTAAATGAAATTGTAGCAGTATTAGCACATGAAATTGGTCATTATAAAAAGAAACACGTTTTAATGATGATAGGATTTTCGTTAATACAAACTGGCTTAATGTTTTTCATTCTTGGCTTTTTTGTAAACCAACCAGCTTTATCGCTAGCATTAGGAGCATCGAAACCAAGTATTCACATGGCACTTATTGGATTCGCTATTCTTTATAGTCCACTTTCATTTATATTTGGAATATTAGTAAATATACTTTCAAGAAAAAATGAATATGAAGCTGATACTTTTGCTGCTGTAAATAATGACTCAGAATCACTACAAATGGCATTAAAGAAGCTTTCGGTTAAAAACCTAAGCAATCTTACGCCTCACCCTATTTATGTGTTTTTTCACTACTCTCATCCAACCTTGCTACAAAGACTTCGAAATTTATCGTTATATAAAAAATAAATGCGACGTAAAGACAATAATCAGCCGATAGATAAGCTCTTTGAAGCGATTTTAAAGCAAAATGGAATTTGGCAAAAATTTCTTGAGCAAAAAATAATAAATAATTGGAGTACGATTGTTGGAAATAAAATTGCAAAATCAACAACTCGTATCGATATTTCGGGTCGAAAGTTGTATCTCAGCGTCGATTCATCGATTTTGAGAAATGAATTATTGATGCTACGATCGAATATTATTGATATTGTTAATTCAAAAGCAGGTGAAAGCATCATCGATGATGTTATAATTAGATGATTATTACCAACATAAAAAACAACTAAAAAAATATTAAAAATCCCAACAATTACTGAAACCCCAAAGGCCTTTTCCAAGTAAACGAATGCAAAAAATAATTTGATGGAAAAAGTACTAATAGTATCGGGTGATGGAAATTTAATTGAGAAATTAAGATTTATCTTTTTTGAAAATTATGGTGCTTCAGATATAACCTCTGTTTCAAATCCAGACAATTGCATAACACTAGCTTGCCAGCTGAATCCACAACTTATTGTTGTCGATACTTCAGCTTTCACCGGTTCAATGCACGATTTCTTCACTGAAAAAAATAGTCAATCGACAACAAGAAAAATTCCTGTTGTTTTCTTTGATAAAGGATCAAAAGTTGATGATGTTCCCCAATTAAATGCCGTTATAGATGCTTCACTAAGCGAATATGAAATCAGTCGTTCACTTTCAATGATTAATAATATTCAAAACAAATTCGATTCATTTAATAGAAAAGAAGAAGTTGAAGTTGACATTGATACTCAAATATTTAATGAGTATTTATTAGACAATCAAGGATATATGCTCAATGAGGTTAATCAAGATACAGAGTCGGGTCGATATCAATACAAAATAGTAGAAACATCGCCTCGATTTGAGAAAATGATGGGTATTCATCCATCGAATTTTCAAGGGAAAAGCTCACTTGAATTTTTACATGGTATTAAAAATGAACATTCGTCGCTATTTGCAAACTTACCTCAAGACAAAAAAATTATTAGAACTCAGCAATTTTATGATTCTAATCAACGATACCTTGATGTAATTTCTATTGGAATTTCGGAGAACAAGATTGCTACATTTGTAAAAGACATTACCCCTCAAAAAAAGCTAGAACAAGAATTAATAGTTGCTCAAGAGAAAGCTAATAACGTAGAAAAATTAAAAAACACATTTATTTCAAATATTTCGCACGAAATACGCACTCCAATGAATGCAATTATTGGATTTTCACGTTTATTGGAATCAGACAATATTGAAATATCGAAAAGGAAACAATACGTTTCGATTATCCAAAAGAGTGGATTTCAATTAATTGAAACTCTTGATAAAATTCTTGAATTATCGAAAATACAAACCAATCAATTAACAATTAATAATCGATCGTTTTATGTTTCGAAAATGTTAAATGAAATTGATGTATTTGCCCAACGAAAACTCTATGAAAATGCAAAAGACGATTCTGTTGAATTTAATACTGCACCTTCAAATGAATTAAATGGACTTGTTATTAATTCAGATCAAAATAGATTGATGCAAGTACTAAAAGAAATAATTGATAATGCAATAAAGTACACAAATAAAGGATTTGTAGAACTTGGATATAAGATTATAAAAGGGAATAAATCGCATATCGAATTTTATGTCAAAGACACTGGAATCGGTATTGAATCGAAAAATTTGAAAGATATTTTCAAGATTTTCAATCAGATTGAAAACCCTGAATTCTCAAAAAGTGGACTTGGATTAGGAATAAGTATCAGCTTAAAAATAATTGAATTGATGGGTGGAAAATTGTGGGCAGAATCTGTAGTTGATGAGGGTTCTACTTTCTATATATCTATTCCTATTTAATAGTTAAAATCATATAAAGAAAAGCCCAATAGATTTTCTTTATATTGGGCTTTTGTTATAATTAAAATGCTATTAATGAATCGTGTTTGCGAATTGTAGCATCACTCAATGTTTGTATATATTGAAAAATGGACTCAACTCATGAATCCATTTTTTGTAAGAAAGAAGTAAAGTCAATAAAATTACACTTATATATCTCACTTTGTTTACTTTACGATTTTCTATTTCTCAAAAAGCTTATTTCAGAGATATCTTTTTGCTCATTTTGAAGATCTTTTGATAATGATTGAACAATAGCAGGTGGTACATTCATTAAATCGAGTAACATCAAACCATCGAGACAATCGTTAAATAAAGGGTCGATATTAAAGCCAATTATTTGAGCATTGAGACTTAAATATTTCTTTAATAAAACAGGAATGCGTTTATCGTTTTCAATTTCTTGAACTATCGAATCAATACTTTCAATTGATTCTGACATATCTTCGATTATCGAATTAATTTCGGGCATATGTTTTTTAGGAATCTTAAATTCCTTACGAGGTTTTACAAAACGAGCCAATTCATCGTTAAAATGATTCGATTTAACAAACGACACAATCAAACTCTTCGAGAATTTTGAAAAATTATTACTAATACTTACCGGACCAATCAGGTAGCGATATTCTTCGTTTTTCAAAAGGAAACTAAATATTCCCTTCCACAGAAGAAATAATGGAAGAGCTTTCTTTTGATAATCCTTTACAATAAAAGAACGACCTAACTCAAGGCTCTGAGCTAACACTCCTTTTAGAGCTTTATCTACACGGAATAAACTTCTGATATATAATCCTTTTACGCCGTATTCATCGAGAATTTCATTTCCTTTTCCAATTCTATACGAACCTACGATGCGATTTTCTTTATTATCCCAAATGATAAGATGATGATAATAAACATCGTACTGATCGAGATCGATACTTTTATTTGTTCCTTCATCAACCTCGCGGAAGGTTATTTCACGAAGTCGACCAATTTCAACAATGAGATGTGGGATTTTATCGGTAGTAGTACAAAAAACGCTATACTGACTCAATTCGAAGAGTAGAGAATCGGGTTTTATCGTTTCAATTTCTTTTGCTAAGATAGCCTTGTCGAAACCTTCAAGAATAGGCATTTGCTTTTCTTTTATTCCTTGAAAAGGACGTTTAAAAAAGCTATCGACATCGAGCGAATTGCCAAGTGAATAGGTCTTAACTCTGAGATAATTCCCCAAATCTTTGTAAGTTCCAAACTTCTTAATATCATTTTCGGTAATTGGGTTCCCTACCCTAATTTGAATGGTTTTATCTTTTTTATTAAAGAGTTCGGAAGGTAATTTAGCAGTTCGCAACAATGGATGAATTCGTCCCAAAGCATGAAACATGGGACTATTATTTCCCGAAATATAAACTGGAACAATGGGCGATTCACAATTGACTACAAATTTAATAATGCTTTTATCCCAAACCTTATCGGCAATTCGTTTTTCGGTGAGATTATAGGTTGAAACTTCGCCCGCAGGGAAAATACCTAATGGATGATCGTTCAATACATGATCGAGAGCATTGCGTAAGCCTTTTACGCTCGAACGAACATCTTTCTTTGTCTCAAACGGATTGACAGGAAAGAAACAGTCTTTCAATGGTTCGATGCGTTGCAAAAGGAAATTTGCCATCATTTTAAAATCGGGACGAACTTCCGAAATGACTTTATAGAGCAATAATCCATCGAGTGCACCAAAAGGATGATTTGATATTAAAACAAACGATCCTGTTTTTGGGATTCGCTCCAAATCGGCAGGCGATATAGTATATTGAATACCAAGATAATTGATGATTGCATCGATAAAATCGAGAGGCGATTTTTGATAATGTTCATTATACAGTTCGTTTACTTTGTTCAGTTTTAATAACTGAAATATAACATCGGCAAATAAATCTTTCCCTAAACGATTGAAATGCACCAATTCTTGAAATTCTTTCTTTGAAACAAGTTCCATAGCTTTTTTATTTCAAAGTAAGCTTGTTCGTATTAAGTAATTAATTGGTTTGCGTTATTTTATTGTTAATTCAATAATGGGGAGCACTAAAATGAAATGAGCGTTAACTCATAAAAAGGTAACGCTCATTATTAAGGAGAAAAAAATATCTAGTAATTAAAATTGAAACTTATAACCAACACCTTTAACCGTAGCTATATAATTATCTCCTAATTTTTCACGAATTTTTCTGATATGTACATCGAGAGTTCGATCGGACACACAAATATCGCTACCCCAAATTTGGTTATACATTTCTTCGCGGGTAAATACTTTTCCTGGTTTTGAAGATAGTAGTGTAAGTATTTTAAATTCTTTGCGAGGAAGAACATGTTCATTACTATCGATAAGTATGAGTCTTTGTTCAAAATCTATAGACATGTTTCCGAACTGTTTACTTTTTGATTTTTCGTTTAATATTCCCTTACGCTTAAGTAGTGTTTGAATTTTTGCAATGAGAACTTTGGGTTTAATGGGTTTTACAATATAATCATCGGCACCAGCCTCAAAACCTGCTATGTGAGAATAATCTTCCGATCGAGCCGAAAGGAACACAATAATGGTATTATCGAAATTATGATCTTCGCGAAGAATCCTACAGGTTTCAATTCCATCAATAATTGGCATCATGATATCGAGAATTATTAAGTCGGGTTTTTCTTTATTAGCTACAGCTATTGCTTCTTTTCCGTTGCTTGCTTGAGAAACCAGAAAACCACTTGCTAATAAATTATAATTCAGGAACTCAAGAATATCTGGTTCATCATCGACAATTAAAATTCTATTCATAGTTTCGTATTTTGATTGACACAAACTTACGTTGCAAAAGGAATCTTAATATTAAAACTATGTTAACATATTATTAATTTCTCGAGCAAAAACATAGCATTTAATAACAATTCCTTAACAAATACATAACTAGAATGTAATATTGCAACAGTACTTTTGAAAATAAAAAAAGGTACTATAATGACAGCTATTCCTGAAAAACTTTTGAAATCGTTCTGGCTTGTTTCAGCAGATATGGGTTATGGACACCAACGTGCAATTTATCCGTTAAAACCGCTTGCCAAAGGTGATCATATAATAAATGCAAATACATCACCAAACGCATCTGCTCGCGAACGACGCCAATGGAAAAAGATGTTATTGACGTATGAATTTATGTCGCGTGCAGGAAAACTTCCGCTCATTGGAAATAGCATAACGAGGATACTCGACAGCCTTCTTTATATACCCAAATATTATCCCAAGAAAGATCGTTCGCAACCAACATTACAGGTAAAATACCTGAGACGAAGTATCGAAAATGGACTATGCAACGGCATTGTTCAACAAATAAGCCGACCAATGTTGCCAATGATTACCTCGTTTTATTCGTCGGCAATAGCAGCTGAAATGGCTGGACACCAATATGTTTTTTGTATAATTTGCGATACCGACATAAACCGTGTTTGGGCTAGCGAAATTGCTATTGATAGTAAAATCATATATTTTGCATCGGGAACAGTTTCTGCACAACGCTTACTTTCGTATGGTGTGCCAGAGAAAAACATCATACTTACTGGTTTTCCTTTACCACTCGATTTACTTGGTGACCGCACGCTCGATACATTAAAAAACAACCTCAACCGTCGACTTAAAAACCTCGACCCTAACGAACAGTTTTATTCTCTCTATCGACATAGTGTAGTTGCATTTTTACAAAACGAAGAATCGTATTTTACCGATTCCGTGACTCGAAAAAAATCAATAACCATAACTTATGCTGTTGGTGGAGCTGGTGCTCAAAAAGAAATAGGAAAACAAATTGTTGAAAGTTTAGCCAAGAAAATAAAGAAAAATAAGGTTAAGATCAATTTAGTTGCTGGCACAAGAACCGAAGTGAGAGATTATTTTATTGCAGTAAAAAAAGCTTATGCCGACAATAACGACAATGTTCGAATAATTTGGGCAAATAGCAATGAACGATATTTTGATATATTTAACCAATGTATGCAAACTACCGATGTGCTTTGGACAAAACCCAGCGAACTATCATTTTATTGTGCACTTGGAATACCAATAATAATGACCCCTGCAATTGGACCTCAAGAAAAATGCAATAGACGTTGGTTACGAGAAATAGGTGCTGGGTTTAAACAAAAAAATCCGAAACACACCAACCAATGGTTGTTTGATATGCTAAAAAAAGGACGACTTGCCGAAGCAGCTTGGAATGGCTTTTTGAAAGGTCGAAAATATGGAACGTACAACATTCTCGATTTCCTTGAAACAGGAACATTTAATTCGAGTAACGACCCATTGAAGCGATAACTAAAAATGAGAAAGTCAGTCATGGTTTTTGCCATGGTTCTTATGTCATTAACAACAGTGCAGGCAAAACATGAAGTATATGTGATACACGGTTTTTGTAGTGCTCGCATTGTAATGCATAAAATAAATCACTATCTACAAAAAGCACATTATACAACCAAGAATTATGGGTATAAAAGTATTGATATCGATTTAGATAGTCTTGGGAAACAATTGTATTTTTCCATAAAAAAATCGGGATACGATAGCATTTCGTTTGTAACTCATTCGATGGGAGCTTTGGTAGTTCGTTCTATGTTAAAATATTCCGAAAAAGACAGTTGTTTCCCCCATATTTACAGAATTGTGATGCTTGCTCCACCCAATAAAGGAGCAGAAATAGCCGATGTTTTTTCATCAAAGAAATTCTTGAAACGTTTTTTTGATCCCAACATTTCGAAAATGAAAACCGACTCAAATTCGTATTCAAATAAACTTCCCATTCCCAAACATTCCGAAATTGGATTAATAGTAGGAATACGAGGAAATAAAAAAGGATATAGTCAATATATTAAGAACGATAACGATGGAGCCCTAACTCCAACAAAAGCATATTTAGGAATAGAGAAAGATGCTATTATTATTAAAAAAGAACACACCTTAATGACGCAAAGCCTTTATGTATGCCGTTTGATAGCAGAGTTTTTATTGCAAGGAAAGTTTATTTCGAGAATTGAAAAGTAAAGAGAGTAAGTATAGCCCAAAGGGCTTTAATTTGAATAGCCATGGAAGCATTCCATGGTGAAAATACAATGTATTGAACCCCATTCGGGGTTCAATATCCTTTCATGGTTCTTACCACCAGTTTCACTGGCGTTTATTCAAATTGAATCCCTTTCGGGATTTACAAAAACGGTATTAACATAATGAATTTAAATGAAAAACAGCATTTTTTCATTATAAAGTACCAATCAGGTATTAACTTCAAATCATAATAATAACATTCCTTTAACATTGAAAACAAAATCGTTAACAAACGCATGATATTCAAATAATATTCAGATAACATTGCCCTAATACTTTTGTAGTGTAAAATTTAATTATAAAAGCTATGGAAAAGTATTTGTTCTTTTATCTGAAAACAGGCGGTGGTCATCTTGCTCCTGCAAAAGCTGTAGCCGAAAAAATGAAATCGAAAAGCAAAAATGCTATCGACATTGAATTAATTGATGGTTTGGAACAAGCAAACAAAGGTGTTAAATCGATGATAGAAGATGGCTACAAAAATTCGATTAACAAAGCCGTTTGGGTTTACGAATTTTTATATGCTTTACACAAACTTCGCTTTGTAGCAAAAATAACTGCAAGCTTAGTTTCATTCTTCATCAAGCCTTATGTTGAGAAACAAATACTTGAGAAAATGCCTAAGAAGATTGTTGTTTTTCACTTCTTTTTAATCAAGCCAATTTATCAAATCATAAAAAAACATAATCTATCGATAAAAGTAATAACCGTAGTAACCGATCCTTTTACGGCACACCCAATTTGGTTTTTACAAAACAACCAAAGATTCATTGTTTTTAGCGATTCGTTGAAACAAAAATGTATAGAACGTGGCATCGCAAGCGAGCATTTACAAGTGTTTCCGTTTGTACTCGATCCTAAATTTTCGAAAAAAGTAAGCGATTTCGAAAAGCTACAAATACGCATGAATTTAGGATTTGAATTTGACACAAAATTGATATTAATAATGGGAGGCGGCGAAGGCATGCCTCGTGGAAAAGAGATACTTGAAAATATCATCGCCAAGAACATGGATGCTGAAATTGCCATCGTGTGCGGAAAAAACCTGAAACTGTATGCTCAGGCGATGAAACTAAAAACCCGTCATGGGCTCGATAATTTGAAAGTTTACGGATTTGTAGACTTTATTCACTCCCTCATTAGTATTTCCGATGTTGTAATAACCAAATGCGGTGCCTCAACATTTATGGAAATACTATTGATGGAAAAAATCCCAGTAATCAACAATTACATTTGGGAACAAGAAAAAGGTAATATGGAATATGTATGCAATGGTCAAATGGGCGTTATGGAACGTAAAATAAACCGTTTGCCCGACCTACTTAACAAACTTATTACCGACAATGATTTTTACAATTCGTTGCACGAAAATATCAAAAAGGCAACATTGGTAAATGGTGTTGATCCGGTATCGGATTATATTTTTAGTTTCTAACTCTAAAAAGTAAAACTATGAACATCCTTGTTTTATCGGACCTGCATTTAGATATTCACGATAGGTTTGGCATTTTTCAGTGGAGCGAAATGGATTTTATTCTCTACTTGGAACAGTTGAGAAGCGAACATCGAATTGATAAAATAATATTCAACGGCGATATTTTTGAACTGTACAAATATCGTTTCGATGAAATAGCTAAAGCCAACCCAATATTGATGAAATACTTTAAAGATAAAGACTTTGTATTCATCAAAGGAAATCACGATTTTGTATCGGATATGGGCGAAGATAGCTTTGAAATTACCAATTCAAAAGGCATGAAAATCCATATTGAACATGGTCACAATGCCGATTGGTTTAATGGAACAAAATTTGGTCGCTGGTTGGGACGTTTTGGATTGTCGACACTAAAAAAGCTATCGCACTCAAAAACATTGATGGATATTTATTTTAGAATAGTTGCTTTCGACGATCAAATAAATCATGTACCTAAGAAATATAACACTTTCAAATATTTGACTTATGCTCTTCGTCTTCTTAAAGAAAACGATGTTGTAATATTAGCACACACCCATAAACTTGAATCGCACCACACCTATTACTTAAACAAGAAGAAGCGATATTTAAACTGTGGTTCATGTTCGATGGGACGTTTTCAAGCAATTGTTATGAATACAGAAACTTTAGATTATGAACTAATTAAAGAAAACAAAGAAACAATTCAAGGTAAATTATCACAAGAATCAGAGCTTTTGAATATGGTTTATGCCTAACCTTTTTATTATTCAAGATGCCCATACACTAATTAATTATTTATCCTACCTCTCACGCCTACTCTGATTCAGAAGCCTTCTTGCAAAAGAAGGCTTTACTTTTTTATGGGATTTCAATATTTATTTTAACTCACCCCCGGTGCTTTGCACCACCCCCTCTCTATGTATAGAGAGGGGGTGGTGCAAAGCAAACTGGGGGTG